>Ga0182030_10005651_pt1 | contig 26484 bp, 20 predicted proteins | sample 812S3MmetaG_FD_121299 | JGI IMG/M metagenome (GOLD analysis project Ga0182030, IMG submission 121299) | Permafrost microbial communities from Stordalen Mire, Sweden - 812S3M metaG (Illumina Assembly) | ecosystem: Environmental > Terrestrial > Soil > Wetlands > Permafrost | place: Sweden...
CGGGTTGGTCGGCGACACGCCGAAGGTGTGGTCGTTCGGTAGCGTCATGTAGATGAACGTGCCGAGGTCGCAGAGGACGCGCTCGCGCCCGGCCGTGTAGCAGGCCTTGTCGAGGTCGTTGTAGCCGATGTTCTGGAACGGCCCGCCGGGGTACTTGCCGTCGACCGCGGGCGGCACCTGCGTATCGGCCGCGGGACTGCCGACGATCTCGCCGAGGAGGTTGTATTCGACGTGATTGTCCGAGAGCCAGTCGAAGAGCGACCCCTCCTCGGGCTTGCCCACGGTGATGACGCCGCCGCCCGGGATGGTGCGCGCGTTGCGCCCGCTGCCGCTGACGGCCCACGTCCGCTCGTTGAAGTCGTTGGTGCGCCCGTACGTCGCCCACACGTGGCCCTGCGTCGAGTAGATCGCGTCAGTGTAGTAGTTGTCGCTGATGGCGAAGGTGCGCGCGAGCGACCGGAGGTTATGCCAGATGTTGTCCATGTCGGACACGTTCGCCTTCATCAGGTAGTCAGGGTCGCCGTTGACGCCGGGCAGGTCGGCGAAGAGCCCGTCGAAGCCCTTGTTCTCGCGCACGATGAAGAACACGTGCTGGATGCTGGTCGACGGCCCCGCCGTGTTGACCCCCGGGACCGGGAAGTCGTCGACGCCCGGCGGGCACGAGATGGTCGGCACTCCGGGGAGCGCTCCCGGCGCGTCGGCAGCGGTCACGAGCGCCTGGCCCGCCGTGAGGTCGCTCGCGCTCGGCGCGGGCACGTGCTGGATGCCGCCGCGCATGCGGGCGTCGATGTCGCTGTTGCCGATGGGAAAGTAGAGCGGCCTGGGGCCCGTGCCGTGGCCGCGCATCTCGCTGACGACGAGCGAGCCGTCGCTCTCCACCACGACGCCCGACGGCCACCACCCGGTGGGCAGCATCCCGGCGGGCGTCACCGTCGGGGGCGTCTGGGTCGTGTCGACGTCGTACGCGGCGACGGCGTTGCGCCCGCTCCACGTCACGTAGAGCCGCTTGCTCGCCGCGTCGTAGGCCACGGTCGACGGTTCGGTCCCGTGGAGCGGCTCGCTCGCGTCGACGGGGATCGACGTCACCGTCCCGGAGGTGCGATCGACGAGCGTCATCGTGTCGCCGAGGTCGTTCGCGACCACCATCCAGCGCGCGTCGAGGAAGGCCACTCCCTCGGGATCGGCGTCCGTCGCGTACGTGTGGCTCACCGCCGGCGCGCTCGGCGTGCTGACGTCGACGGCGAGCACCTTCTTGTCGGCCCACATCGAGACGTAGGCGTACTGGCCCGTCGGATCGTTCGGGTCGAAGGAGACCTGGAAGGTCTCGCCGTCGCCGAGATCGGTCTGCCCGAGGAGCTGGCGAAACGTCGGCGAGGTCGGGCTCACGTCGTAGAGGAGCAGCGTGTGGTCGAAGACGCTGGTCACGGCGAGCTTCGTTCCGTCGGGCGAGGCCGCGACGCCAGCGACGTACCAGTTGGCGGGATTGCCGGTCTCGTCGCGACCCGCCGGCAGGGTGATCGACTGCGCGTCGGTGCGGGTGAGGGCGCCGGTCGTCGTGTCGACGGACAGGGCCTGGACGACGCCGTCGTTGGTGGCGACGTAGAGGGTGCCGGGCGGGACGAAGGCGGCCGCCGAGTTCAGCGTCTCGGGGCTGGCGAACTTCGCGTAGCCGGTGACGGGCGTCGCGCCGCCGCCGACCTTCGTCGCGTCGATCACGCGCACGGCGTGATCGACGGGCCCGTCGTCCACGGTGACGACGAGGTTCCCCGCGACGACGCCGAGGTAGGTCGTCAACCCGCCCTCGAGGTCGTTCTCGTCGAAGACCCAGTCGCTGCCGGCGGGGGTCATGTGGCGTCCGTCCGGCAGGATGATCGTCCCGGCGTCATCCGGCTCGATCGCCGCGTAACGCGCGGCTTCGCCCGTCGGGGAGGTCGCCGTGCACTGCCCTTGCGGCGGCGACGGATAGCCTCCGTCCCACGCGCCGCAAGCGTCGGCGTGCGGGATGGTCTGCCAGGCGCCGGTGTTCTGGCAGGCGTAGGGCGTCGTCAGCTCCGAGCAGCTCACGAGCTGCGAGCAGTCGTAGGCGCACGATGGGTTCAGGGTAGCGAAGTCCTGGGGGTCGACCGAATCGTCGCCCGCGTCCACCGGCTCGCTCCCGGCGCTCTTGCTCGAGCCGCAGCCGCCGGAGAGGAGCGCCATCACGAGGACGCCAAGACGCCAGGAGAACATCTCGAGGCAGTGTACAGTCGGCCTCGTGCGTGCGCGTCTCGGGTGCGTCCTTCTCGCGTCGATATTCCCGGCGTGCAGCAGGAGCGACGCGAGCCCGCCCCCTCCCGCGCCTTCGGGCCCCGTCGCCACCGTGTCGGCGCCGGCCGCCGCCGCGCCGCCCGCTCCCGAGGCGTGCCCACCGCTCCACTTCGATCTCCCCGAGGGCGCCGTCATCGCCGACCTCGATCCGCCGCGCGTCGACGTCGACGACGCCCACGCATCGCTCGAGCGCTTCTTCGAGAAGACGGCGCTTCTGCTCCGCGGTCGCGCGAAGGATCCGGTGCGCATCGGCGTCTACGCCGACTCCAACGGCACGCTCGACTTCATGACCGGAGAGATGCGGCGCATGCTTCAGGTGTCGCACGGCGACTCGGGGCACGGCTTCGTCGCGCTCGCCCGTCCGTGGGCCTGGTACCGCCACCAGTACGTGGTGACCGACTACGACGACAAGGCGTGGAGCGCGTTCACCGTGACGACGCACCCCACGCCGACGATGGATCCCTGGTACGGCCACGGACTCATCGCGGCGCAGAGCAAGCAGAACGGCGCGCGCACGTGGGTGCTGACGGCCCCGGAGGGGGCGCCCATCGGGACGCACGCGAGCCGGTTCGAGGTCTGGTACCTCGCGTGGCCGCCGGGAGGCTCGTTCGAGGTGAGGGTCGACGGCGAGCTGAAGGCGAGCGCCGACACGCACGCCGAGGGGGAGCCGCATTTCGGCTTCGTGCGCGTCGACGTCCCCGACGGCCCCCACAAGATGGTCGCGGTGACGACGAGCCCGCGACCGGTGCGCCTCCTCGGCGCGGTCGTCGAGCGCGACACGCCGGGGTTCCAGGTCGATGGGCTCGGGGTGGGCTCGCTCAACTGCCTTTGCGTCCTTCGCGAGAGCGAGGAGCTCGACCACCAGATCTTCGACCACCGTCCGTACGACCTCGTCATCTTCCACATCGGCTCGAACACGTGGAACCCGGCGGTCATGGATCCGGTCGCCTGCATGAAGGAGTCGATCGCGCGCCTTCGCCGCGCTGTCCCCGACGTGAGCGTGATGGTGATGACGCCGCCCGACTGGGGCGAGCACGGCACGAAGTACACGCCCGGCTGGCTGAAGAAGGTCGAGGGCCAGCTCCGGACGTCCGCTGACGAGGCCCCGGCGGCGTTCTACGACTTTCGCAGCGCGATGGGCGGCGAGGGCTCGATGGCGAAGTTCCTCGGCATGGGGCTGACGCAGGGGGACGGCATCCACTTCAACGGCAAGGGCGGGGCGTTCGTGGCCGACCGGCTGGTGGAGTCTCTAGGGCGGGCGTTCGCCCGGTGGACGGAGAGCCACCCCCGGGCGGGGTGTGACCTCCCTCCGCCGTAGGCTCGCGACAGGTCGCGAGGTTCGTGGCCCCCCGCGAGCAGCCGCGAGCCGTTCTCGCGAGGCGACCTGGACCTACCCGCAAAATGCGCGCAAATACGCTCTATCGCAGGTGGCACGTTCCAGGCACTGCACGTCTCTCATGCTGGCTCGCGCCCTCCGTCTCGCGCCCCTGGCCGTCGTCCTGGCCGTCCCCGTCCTGACGCTGGGGTGCGCCGCCGCCCCCCAGACGGGGCACAACGAGGGCGAAGGGCGCCCGGGCGAGATCACGGGGACGACCTCCGCGGCCATCTCGAGCGACGACGCCCTCTCCCGCGGGATGCAGTGGGTGACCGCGAAGCTCCTCTACTGCCAGAGCGCCAACGGCGCGCACGACGACGACACCTCGTGCTCGCCGACGTGCACGCGCGAGAGCAACCCCCAGTGGGATCCCTATCGTTCCGACTGCTCGGGGTTCATCTCCTGGGCGTGGGATCTCCCTGCGCCGGGGCGCGTGACGGGCGAGTTCGCGCCATTTCAGACCGACATCACGACGGCCATCCAGGCGAGCGACCTGCAACCGGGCGACGCGTGCAATCTGACCGCCGGGGGCCACATCGTCCTCTTCGAGAAGTGGGTCACGCCCGGCAAGACGGCGGTCTTCATGGAGGAGCCGGGATGCAGCGCCAACCCGCCCTACGCGCACGAATTCCAGAGTGACGTCACGATCAGCGGCGTCAACATCGACATCGCCTACGAGGGCGAGTCGTTCACCGCCATCCGCTACAGCCAGCTCACGCAGTCGCCCGACGACGCGGGCGCGCCGACCGAAGCCGGCGCGCCGGACACCGGCATCCCGGGCGACGACGCCGGTAGCGGGAGCAGCAGCGGCGGTGGCAAGGACGCAGGGAGCGGGAGCACGAGCAGCAGCGGGAGTTCTGGCGGGTCCAGCGGAAGCGGGAGCGGCGGCACGTCGAGCAGCAGCGGCGGAAGCAGCAGTGGAAGCAGCAGCAGCAGTAGCGGAGCGGCCGGGGAGCACGACGGCGGGTCGTCGCCGGGAAATGGCGCGAGCGGCAGCAACGCCACCATGGACGACGGAAACGGCAGTGCCGGGTGCGGTGTCGGCGGCGTGCCGGCGCGTGACGGAGGCGGCGTCGCCGGTCTCCTGCTCCTCGGGCTCGCCTTGGTGAGGAGGAAGGTCGCTCGCTAGGCTAGGCGGCGGGGGGCTTCGGCTCGTCTTGCTTCCCGTCGGTCGCCTCGGGCTTCGCGTCGTCCTTCGGCGGGTCGGCGCTCGCGGACGAGCTGCCGTCCTTCTTGTTGCCGAAGACCTCGCGCTCGATCGTCTTGCCGACGTTCTCGATGGCGCGACCGACCTCGCGGGCGCTCGTCACCACGACCTCCTCGAGGTCCTTCGTGGGGAGCTTCTCGACGGTGGTCTTCGCCGCGCGAAAGAGCAGCCCCAGACCTTTTCGCACATCCGCGAACGCGTTCGGCTTGTCGTCAGGCATCGCACCTCCAAGCATGCGCACGGCGACGGCTCCTGTCGAGGTTTCCCGTGTACGCTGGGAAATCGAGCCTCGGGCCGCCCATGGAACGCAGATCCCGCCGCATCACCAACCGCGCCTCCGGGGTCGCGGCCATCGTCAGCTTCTTCACCCAGCCCATCCCGGCTGCGGACGAGCTGCTGGTGGTGGGCATCCACTACTACCTCGTGGTGCGCCTCGCCCGGTCGCGGGGCGTCTCCGTGCTGAAGCTGCCCTGGCGGTCGCTCCAGCGCATCGTCTGGTTCGGGGCGGGGGCGCGCCTGGTAGCCAACTTCTCACTGGGCCTCGTCCCGATCGTGGGGATGTTCTCCAACGCGATCACGGCCATCGCGCTGACCGAGTTCCTCGCTCGCTGGCTCGACGAGTACATCCTGCATCCGGACACCCCACCGCCCGACGTGACCATGGCGGGAATGAAGGAGATCTTCGCGAACGCGCTCAAGCGGAAGAACAAGAAAGGGGAGGAGCCGTCATGAGCGCCGACGCGCCGGACGTTCCGATGACCGCCATGGCGGGGGAGGAGCGCGCCCGCGAGGAGGAGCTTGCCAGGCTCCGCGACGCCGCCAAACAGCTCGGCGTCGACTCGCTGCGGGACGGGAGCTGGTTTCGCAAGATCATCGCCGCGCACGTGAAGAAGCACGCCGCCGAGGTGCACGCCGATCACTGGGATCGCGTGTATCCAGGGCTCGACATGGAGCAGCGCGCGCACCAGCAGATCAAGCGCGTCGTCCGGAAGACCGTCGCCACGGCCGTCGCCGCCTCCACGCTGTCGAGCGCCGGCGAGCTCGCGTCGTTCTTCAGCGAGGGGCTGGCCGCTCCGATAGGCATCCCGGCCACGATCCTCGCGATGACGATGGAGGGCACGTACACGTCGCTCCTCCAGATCGATCTCGCGTGCGATCTCGCGTCCATCTACGGCGTCCCGTTCGATCCCGACGACGTCGGCGAGGTGGCCACGCTGTTCGCGCTCGCGCTCGAGGTCGACGTGAAGAAGAAGGCCTCCGACGAGGGCGACGACGATCCCGAGAAGCCGCGCTGCCTCAGCTCCAAGCTGATGGAGCTGGAGGACGGGGACCTGGCCAAGAAGATCGGCCGCAAGATGCTCGAGGACGCGGTCATCAAGAATGTCCTGCCGGTCGTCGGCATCGCGGTCGCCGCGCGGTGGAACTACCTCGGCACGCGCAGGCTCGCCGCAGCCGTCCGCAAGTACGTGCGGTACCGGCGCGCCCTCCGGCAGACGCTCGCGCGGCTCGATCTCTCCGGCGTCACCGACCCGGGCGTCCTCGTCGAAGGGGCGTGGCTGCTGGCGACGGTCGACGGCGACGCGGCCCACGAAGAGGTGATGGCCGTCGCGCTCATCATGGACCACCTGTCCCCCGAGGCCCGGCGCCTGCTGGCGCTCGACAAGGCGCTGGGCGAAGACGAAGAGGAGTGGTTCGAGGAGCTGACGCGCCTTCCGCGCGCCATGCACGATCCGCTGCTCGACGTTCTCTACCTCATCGCGGGGACCGACCGGACGCTCTGCCCCAGCGAGCGGCGTTTCCTGCGGCGAGTCGCGAAGACGCTCGGTCGCGAGGTCGACCTCGCGCGCGTCGACCGGATCTGCCGGCACCTGGCGAGCGGCGAGGAGCTGCCGCACGACATCCTCGGCAGCATCTCGAACGGCTCGAGAGCTGTCGTTTGATCAATGCGGGCGACGGCGGAGTAGCGGCGCGAGGGCGTGACCCGCGGCGGCGATGGTCGACCCGTTGTTGACGACGGCCGCGATGACCGGGTTGATGAGACCGAAGGCCCCAGCCGCGATGGCCAGCGCGTTCGGCACCAGCACGATCCCCAGCACCTGCTTCACGCGCGCCATCGCCTCGTCGGCGACCGCGAAGACCGCCGGCAGCCGCGCCAGGCCTCCTTCGAGCAGGACGACGTCCGCCGTCTCCAGCGCCACGTCGGTCCCGCCGTGCAGCGAGATGCCCACGTCGGCCTCGGCGAGGGCAGGGGCGTCGTTGATCCCGTCACCCACCATCGCCACCTTGCGACCCTCGCTCTTCAGGCGCCGCACGACGTCGGCCTTGTTGGTCGGGAGCACCTCGGCCACCGCCTCGTCGATCCCCACGATCCGCGCGATGGCCTGGACCGGCGCGTGCGCGTCGCCCGAGAGCAAGAGCACACGCCTGCGCCCGCCCGCCTTGAGGAGGCGCACCACCTCCGCGCTCTCGGGACGCGGGGCGTCCGCGTAGCCGATGACTGCGGCGAGCTGTCCGTCGATCGCGAGCAGCACGCAGGAGGCCCCCGACGTCCCGAGCTCGTCGCACGCGGGCTCGGCGCGCCCCGGGTCGACCCCGTTCTCGCGCATCATCCGCGCGTTGCCGACGAGCACGTGATGGTCACGCACCATCGCGTGCAGGCCGAGCCCGATGCGATACGACTCGGTCCCGTTCTCCGCGTCGAACCGCGGCGCAGCGACGCGCTCGGCGTGGCGACGGATGGCGTCGGCGATGGGGTGCGACTGGTTGCCCTCCGCGGCGGCCGCGAAGCTGGCGATCTCCGTCTCGCCCCACCGGCCCAGCGCGACGACGCGCGTCACCTCGGGCACGCCGAGGGTGAGCGTCCCCGTCTTGTCGAAGACGATGGTGTCAGCCTCGGCGAGGCGCTCGAGGAACGTCGCCCCCTTCACCAGCACGCCCTCGCGCGCGGCGAGCGTCATCGCGGCCAGCGCCGAGGTCGGGACGGCGACGCGGACACCCGTGCCGAAATCGGTGATGAGGACGCTGGTCAGACGGTCGACGATGCCGCTCAGCCCCCACGCCGCCCCGGCCGCGGCGAACGTCGGCAGCACGAGCCTGTCCGCCACGCGCTCCGCGTTTCGCTGGAGCGTCATCGGCTTGCCGCCCGCGCCTTCGAGGATCTGCACGATGCGCGCAGCCACCGTGTCGCCTCCCGCGCGCTCGACCTCGACGACCGCCTGCCCATGCACGGCCACGCTGGCAGCCATCACACGATCGCCGGCAAAGCGCTCGCGCGGGACGCTCTCGCCGGTCAGCGCTTTCTCGTCCACGGCGACGCTCCCGTCGACGACGATGCCGTCGGCCGGCACGCGGGCACCGGGATAGACGACGATGCGCATCCCGGGCGCGAGCTCCCGCGGGTGGACGCGCTTCGGCGGAGCATCGGGCGAGGTGAGGACGAACGCCTCGCCGTCGTCGAGCTGCATGAGGCGCGAGATGGCGGTGCGCGCGCGCGCGTGCGTGCGGTCGAGCACGAGATCGCCCAGCGCGAGGAGCGCCGTGATGATGCTCGCGGTGATGGGCTCGGCGCGGACGAGGCACACGGTGATGGCGGTGGCGTCCATGACGTCGACGTTGACGTGCCCGCTGGCGAGGCTCTTGATGGCTCGGCGAAACGGTGGGATCGCCGTCAGCGCGACGGCCCCCAGCATCACCGGGGCGGGCACGATGCCCGTGATGGCGCCCGCGAGCACCGCCGTGCTGAACCCCGTCTTCATCCACTCGAGGTACGGCCGTGGCGCAGCCGGGGGAGCCGCCGGCCAGCTGGTCGGCGTGGCCTCTTCGATGCGGTCGAGGAGCGTGCGGGCGCTCGTGACCGCTGGATCGAAGAGCACGAGGATCGACTCACTGCCCGGCGACGCCCGCGCGCGCGCCACCCCGTCGAGGCGGTCGATGAACGCGGCCAGGCGATCGATCGCCTCGGGAGGAGCGTCGGTCACGCGGAGGCGCACCCGCCCCGGGAGCTCGTGGGCGATCGACACGGTGAGGGGGCGAGGCTCGGGTGCGGTCATCGCCCGCGTCGCGCGGGCGCGATCGAGGAGCGCGCCGCGGAAGAACCTCCCGGCCGCGCGCTTCTCGTCGTACCGGACGACGATGGTCCCGCTCGGCGAGTCGTGCACCACGGAGAGGACTCCGTCGTGGCGCCCGATCCACTCGGCGAGCGCGCCCACGTCGGCGCTCGACTCGCCGGGCAAGCTCACCCGGACGGCGACCTCGTGGAGCTCAGGGCGCGTCGTCGCTGCCATCGCTCGCCTCGCCCGGCCGCGGCGGGTGCGGGTTCATGTTGTGGAACGTCGAGTACGCCCAGAACGTGAGGTCCCACCAGTTGGGGACGATGGGGGCGCGCAGCAGCAGCGCGAGCCCCCCCACGAGGAGCGCACCCGGGACGGCGACACGACCGTCGAAGCGGCCGCCCGTCGCCTCGCGCATGCGCTGGTTGAGCTGCTCGATCGCGACGCGGACGCGCTCTCCCGGGGGCTCGCGCTTGGTCCAGTCGCCGGTCGAGTCGACCTCGAGCCCCCCTAGCCTGCCGGTGCGCACGATGATCTGCACGAGCCGCGGGAGCTGGACGGTGCCCGGATCGTAGAGGACGAGCAGGCTCCCGGTGACGCGCGATGTCTCGGTGCCGGTGACCGCGGGCTCCTCGCGCAGGCGCGCCACGACCTCGTCGGCGACCTCGGGCATGACGCGGAACATCTCCGCCCGCACCCGCAGCCGACCGGGGAAGTGCGACACCAGCCGGAGGCGATCGCGGACCGGAGCGTCCGTCACGCAGCCCGCTCCCGTTTCTTCAGCTCGAGGACCTGCGGCGGGACCTCGTCGTCCATGGGCACTCCTTCACGGAGGAGATCGTAGCGAGCGCGCCCCTCGGCCAGGAGATCCTCGGCCCACTCGACCTGCTCGGCGACGATGCGCCGGGCCCCGTCGCGGACCTTGTGCGCGGTGACGAGCGCCTGCACGAGCGCCTCGCGTGACGAGCCTGTGACGCTGCGTCCTACCCAACCCGTCGCAAACCCCGCCACGAAGGCGGCTACCGTCGACAATGCCATCGGTTCTCCCCGAAACGCCCATAGTATGGCCGGGAAGAGGCATCCGTCGATGGAAGGCATACGGGGCAGGCTTACGCACGCGCTCGGCTGGCCTGCGGCTCACCTGCGAGGGCTCGCGGAGCAGGTCGCGGCGCGGCTCGAGGTGTCCAGCGAGGCCGCGAGGGCGAGGTTCGCGAAGGCGAGAGCGGAGAACGCGGGGAAGGTGATCGAGGGTTCGCCGCCGTCGTCGCGGGACCCTCGCTAAGCGCCTACTTGCACGCGAACGACGGCTGCTTGTCGTCGCCGAGGCGGATCATCTTCTGCCCGTCCGGGCCCGCGTCGGGGCTCGTGTCGGTCCACACCGTGGCGACCTTCCCGCTATGCGGCTGGGGCGCGCCCGGCGCGTCGACGAGGGTGAGTCCTTTGTACGACTCCGCGATGACGGGCTGGGCCTTCCCGTCGATGGTGAGCTGACCCTTGGCCGTCCCACCGTCCACCCACTTGAGGGTCAACACGATGACGTGGGTGCCGTTGGTCGCGCGGCACTCGGGGGCCGTATCCGCTCCCGCCGCCGGGCCGATGGCCACGAGGAGGAACAGACCGGCGAGACCTGCGGAGAGGCGGCGATTCACGGAGGAGCGCACACGAAAAAGCTACCACGGTCCGTGACGGATCCGACGAGGGAGGACCGAGCCGCCCGGCGTTGACGCGCTCCGGCGCAGGGAGCGACCATCGGCTGTCCGGCCCGATGGAAAGCGCTCCCGCGACCAAACGATTCGAGCTGGGGAGATGCCTGGGCGAAGGCGGGATGGGCATCGTCTACGAGGCGCTCGACCAGGAGAGCGGCACCCGCGTCGCGCTGAAGACGTTGCGGCACATGACTGCCGACTCGCTGACGCGCCTCAAGCGCGAGTTTCGCGCCATGCAGGACGTCGAGCATCCAAACCTCGTCAGCCTCGGCGAGCTGGCCTCCGAGGACGAGCGCAAGGCCGCCCGGTGCGCGACGAGCTCCTGCGCTCCGCCGAGCGTGACGCGCTCGACATCCATCGCGAGCGCATGCCGTGGTCCGCTCCGCTCGGCAGCCTGCTGCTCTCCGGGGTCTCGTCGGTCCGCGGCGACGACGGCATCGCCGTGAGTCGCGCGCGCGAGGCGGTGAGGGGCTTCGACGCGGCCGACATGGCGCTGCACGCGGCGGTGTCACGCCGGACGCTCGGCAAGCTCGTCGGCGGCGACGAAGGGGCTGGGCTCGCCCGACAGGCCGAGGAGTGGATGGCGAGTCAGGCGGTGAAGACGTCGGACCGCCTCACGGCGATGCTCGCGCCGGGTGGACGCGCGTAGCGCCTCACCGCCCCCCGACGACCATCCTCCTCACCGACGGCGCGCGCCACGCGGTGCACTTGTTCCGGCCCGACCGCTTCGACACGTAGAGCGCCTCGTCGGCCGCCTTGAAGAGCCCCTCCCACCCGGGGCCCGCCTCCGGGAACGTGCTCACGCCCACCGAGCACGTCACCGACACCGCCCCGTTCGGCGTGCGGAAGGTCGTCTTCTCGAGCTCCTCGCGGATCCGCTCGGCCAGGAGCATCGCGCCGTTCTCGTCGGTCTGCTCGCACAGCACCACGAACTCTTCGCCGCCGAAGCGCGCCACCACGTCGGTATTTCGCTTCTGACGCTCGAGCACTTGGCCGAGACCCTTGATGACGATGTCGCCGACGTCGTGGCCGTGGGTGTCGTTCACCTTCTTGAAGAAGTCGATGTCCACCACCAGCACCGCGAGCTTCCGGTGGAAGCGGGCGGCGGCGGCGATCTTCTGCTCGGCGGAGTCGAGCATCGCGCGCTTGTTGAAGAGACCCGTCAGGCCGTCCGTGGTCGCCATCGTCTCCAGCTTGTGGACCATGCGCGCGTTCGACAGGCTCACCGCGAGGTGGCTCGCGAGCACCTCCAGCGTGGGCCGCGCCGCGTCGGAGAAGGCGTGGCGTCGCTTGGCGCCGAGGATCAGCGTTCCCAGCGCGCGCTCGTGCATCAGCAGCGGCAGGACGAGGAGGCTCGGGTGCGTCGGCCACGGCAGGCGCTTGCTCAGCACGACCTGCCGTCCTGCCTCGTACTCGCCGCGGTAAGGCAGCGCGCACCGGTTCTGCACCACCATCGAGACGAGGCCCGCGTTCTGCGCGAAGCGGACGCCGACCAGATCGTCGATCTTGCCGTCCGCGCTCTTCGCCGCCACCACCTCGTGCGTACGCGTCGACTCTTCGTAGACCGTCACCGCGGCCAGATCGAAGCTCGCGATCTCGCGCGCCGCCCGCACCCCCGCCTCGACGACGTCCTTCTCGCTCAGCGCGGCCCCGAGCGCCTGCGCCGCGCGATAGAGCTTCCCCTGCTCGACCTTCGCGCGCTCGAGCTGCAGGAACACGCGCTCGTTCTGGATGGCACGCAGGCAGAATCGCGCTGCCTGCGACGCGATCTCCACCTCGTGGGGCGAGAGCTCCTTGTCCTCCAGGCGATCCACCGCGAGAACGCCGCGCAGCGTCTCGCCCTCGAGCACCGGGATGGCGGCGAGCGCACGCACGGGGCACGGGCCCGCGTAGTAGGGGACCTTGTACGACGGCTTGAGCCCGCGCAGCGACACCCGGGCGCGCTGCGCGAGGACGGCGCCCAGCACCCCGTCCCCGGCGGCGAAGGGCGCGTCGTGGATGTCGTCGGAGCCCGTCGAGAGCTCGCTGATGCGGAGGTGCGTGCCGGCGTCGTTCAGCCAGAGGAGCACCGCGGTGTGCAGATCGAGCGACCGCCGGAGCAGCTCCAGCGCGTAGTGGACCGACTGGTGGATCTCCTCCACGCTGGCCCGCGCGCTCCGGTCGCTGCGTACCGCGGTGTCGCGATCGTTGTTCTCTCTGACCTCGCCCGTCTCGCCGGCCCCGAGCAGCCGGTAGCTTCGCGCGTCCTCCTTGATGCGGACGAGCTGCTCCTCGACCCGCGCGCTCGCCGTGGCCCTCACGCGTGCCACCTCGGCGCGGAGCAGCGCCAGGTTCAGCAGCGCGAAGGCGCCGACGAAGCAGGCGTGCGTCGTGAAGCCGTTCGTGTCGAGCTCGTCCAGCGTCAGGAAACGGAGCGCCGCCTCGAGGCACAGGAGAAAGCCCACGACGATGATCCCGGCCCCGGGCCTCGCGAACGCCGCCACCAGCGCCACGAGGACGTAGAGGGCCGGGGAGAACCGCCCGCTGAGCCCCCCGTCGAACCGGACCAGCGCGGCCTCCAGCGCGACGGCGAGCAGCGCGCCGAGCTCCACGTCGAGCACGGTGGGAGCGTCTCCCGTGACGCGCATCTTGCGACGCACGCGCGACACGAGCAAAAGGCCCCACACGCCCACGGCTGCGACCTGCCCCGGCCCCACCTCGCCTGCCGCCCCGCCGTAGACGACGTAGGCCGCGAGAATACACGAGGCCAGCAGACCGTGGCCCCGTCGAAGCAGCGTGCGCATGACCAGCGACGCGCGGACCAGGGGTTCCATCCCAGGATTCTCGTATCGGAGCGCCGGGCGAGAGGCCAAGAAACGCGCGGGATTAGCCGGGGTGCAGTGGGTGTCCTATAGCGAGTCCACCTCACGTGAGCCCCACGTCCTCGCTCCCCCCGCCGCGTCCCAGCATGGGCCCGGAGGATGACGGCCGGCTCGTCCCGAAAGGGTGGCTCGATCAGTCGCCGGTGACGCGCGCGCTCCTCGGCGTGAACGTGGCGGTGTTCGTCGTGCAGCTCGTGCTCACGGCGGGAAAATCCTTCATGCACTTGCCGATTCGCGAGCAGCTCGCGTTCGGCGGCAGCTACTCGCTGGCCACCCTCGGCGAGAACCGCTGGGAGACGCTCGTCACCGCGTGCTTTCTGCACGACGGTGTCCTGCACCTCGGCTTCAACATGCTCATGCTCTGGGCCGCGGGCCCCATCGTCGAGAAGAACGTCGGCTCCGCCCGGATGGCGCCGATGTACCTGGTGGCCGGCGTCGTGGGCAACCTGCTGAGCATCACCGTCACGACCTGGTGGGACCATAGCGCGCACGTCATCGTCGGCGCGTCGGGGGCCATCTCCGGCGTCTTTGCGGCTGCGCTGGTGCTCGGCTGGCGCGTGCAGGGATGGCGCGGACCACTGACCAAGGCGATGGTCCGCTGGCTCGCGTTCCTCGTCGTCTTCGGCATCCTCGCCAAGTACAGCGGGAGCCGCATCGACAACTTCGCGCACATGGGAGGCGCGCTGGCAGGCGGCGGCATCGCGGCGATGTGGCGGCGCCGTTACCACTACTCGGACCGCGCGACGCGCGTCATCCTCGGGGTGTGCGGCGGCGTGCTCGCCGGGTCCATCGCCGTCGTCGGATGGCACGATCAGACCGACCGCTTTGCCGCGATGAACCTCCAGGAGCGCGACGACGACACCAATCGCGCGCTCGACGACGGCCGCTGCCGGGACGCGCACGACGGTCTCCTCGCCGTCGAGCGCCTTCGCAGCAGGCTGGCGCCCGTCTCCCGTCTTCGCGAGAAGGTGGAGGCGTTGTGCGGTCACATCGGCGACCGCTGAGCTGCGGCGTCGGGACACGCTGTCCGCTCGCGTTGCCGACGCGGGACGCGTCGTCCCGCATGTGGCGCGGCTCTTGCCATCCGAATGAGTGAGGGGGATAGCGTCGTCGAAACGAGCGCTTAACTTGATGCTTGGAGGTGCTGCCATGAAGACGGTGGTCGCGCTGCTCGGTACCTTGTCGTTGGTCCCCATATTGGCCGGAAGCGCGATGGCGCAGACGGCCGAAGAGAATGTCCGGGTCGAGCCTCCGGCTCAGGTGCCCGCCCAGGCGGCGCAGCCGCAGTACGCGGCTCCCCCGCCGCAGCAGTACGGCGCTCCCCCGCCGCAGGCCATGCCGCCTCAGGAGGCTCAGCCGCCGCAGATCGCGGTCCAGGCCGGTGGTGAGTGGCAATACATGGACGGTGAAGGCTGGGTCTGGGTGCCCGCAGGCACCTCGGCGTACAACGTCGGGAGCCAGCCGTACGTCTACCTGTATACGCCGTCCTACGGCTGGACCTGGTACGTCTCGCCGTGGGGCTGGGGTCCGTACTACCGCGGCGGCTGGATCCACAGTCCGTACTGGGGTCACGGCGCGTGGGGTCACTATTACGGCGGTCGCGCCGTCTACGGCGGCGCGCACTACGGTGGCGGCCACTACGGTGGCGGCCACTACGGTGGCGGCCATTACGGCGGCGGTCACTTCGGCGGCCGCGGCGGTGGCGGTCATAGTGGTGGCGGGCATGGCGGTGGCGGTCACGGCGGCGGCCACCGCTGACGCATCGAGCGCGTCGCGAATGAGCTACTGAGCACTACGGCTGACACGCCGGCATCGTCCCCGTGGACGAGTATGCCGGCAGTGTCCCGCCGTAGAGCTTCGCCTCGCTCCACTGGAGGGCGAAGCCGACGTTGCGAGGGACGACGGTGGTGTGCTCTCCCGGCGTATCGACGCAGACCTGGACGTCGACGCCAGCGGCCTGGAGCTGGTCGATGTTGCACGAAGCCTCCTGGTCGGGCGGCATGACCGTGTCGGCGAGCCCCTGCACGTAGAGGACGGGCGCGCCGGCCGGATCGGGCGCGACGAGGTCGTTCTGCATCCAAGTGTAGAACTGGCTGGCGACTCCCGAGCACGTCGCCGTCGCCGCGCCGCCGTCGGCTGCGACCACGGGGCTCCCCAGGCACGCGAGGAGCGACGTCCGGAAGCCATCGTCGAAGAGGTCGCCGACGGTCGGCGCGGCGCCCTGGATGTAGCCACCGAACGGCACCTCACCCATCGACATGATCGAGCTCTGGATCCCCGACTGCAGGGTCGCGGGGAACGTGATCGTCGCGCTCGACGGCCCGAGGACGTTGTAGGAGAAGGCGTAGTCGCGCGTCGTCGCCACGACGGGACGCGTGACGCCCGTCACGATCGTCAGCTCGGTCGGATCCTCGAGCAGCTGCTGGTACCCGAACGAGTCGTTCCGTGCGAAGTACTCGGCAGCGAAGACCACGGCTGCCACGACGTTGCCCGCCACGCCGTAGCTCGAGGCGAGCCCCTGGGACGCGAGCACCGCACCGCCGCCCTGGCTGTAGCCGACCAGCAGGACGCGTTGGTCGAGCACGCGCGGATCGAGGAGAGCCCGCAGCGCGCGCACCGAGTCGAGCAGCGAGTGCGCTTGGTCGTGGTTGTCCGTGTAGCCCTGGACCCCCGGGTTGCCGAGTCCCGCATAGTCCGTCGCGATGACGGCGAAGCCGTGGGCGGCCCAGGGCAGCGCGAGGTCGTCGAGGCTGGTGGCGTTCATCGACGGCGCGCTGCCCGTGTTGAGACCCTCGGTCGGGTGACCGACGGCGATGACCGGCATCGGCAGCGCCCTCGGCGTGCTGGGGAGGTACACGCCTGCCGTCGACACGCCGGCGATGCCGTCGTCGCGGTAGGTGCGGTAGGCGATGCGGTAGAACGTGGTGCCGCTGGTGGCGACGACGCCGGTGACGCTCTTCGCGGCGAGCTTCGCCGCGACGTCGCTCAGCGTGTACGAGACATCCTGTGCGCAGGTGAGGATTGCGCCACGGAGGTCCATCGTCATCGCGGGCATCCCGGTGGGCGTGGCGTAGACGGCGCCGACGGTGTCGGAGCATGCGATCGCGGGGATGTCCGCGCGGGGTGGACCGGCGTCGGTCGCGTCGAGGCCGCCGTCATCACCCGCGTCGCCGTTGCCCTCCGAGCCTTCCTGGGCTGGTCCCGAGTCGGTGTCCGTGCCGCCGGAAGAAGAAGACGACGAGGAGCCCGAGGCGTCCGGGACCGTCGACGCGGGGGGCGGGGAGGTGGGGTCGGAGGCGCCTTTCGACGCGCCGCAGGCCCCCATCGCGAGCATCGCCCCCGCGGTGAAAGAGAGCACGATCCATCGCCCACCGAGCATGCGCGAAACCTTGACTCAACAATTTGCGTCTGTCATGCAAATTATCAGTCACGAGACCATTGGAGACGCACGGCGGGTCACTGGACCCGGAGCGCTCCTCCCTGGATGCGGTTGCATCCGTCGCTCGTCCCGCTCTTCACGCGCAGCCGCTCGGTGCACTTGTCGCCGACTGCGAGGCCGAACCAGATCGAGTAGTTGCCCGGGCTGAAGTTGGGCTCGAGCTTCAGCTCGTGGTCGTCGGCGAGGATGTCGCCTGGGAGCCAGAGCGACATCGGGTACTTGCCGTTCATCGGCTTGTGGTCGCCGTCGTTGTGGCGCCGGCCGCTGCCATCGATGTGCAGGAAGGCTTGCCACTCGGTCGTGACGCGGCCGAGGACGCGGTAGTACGTGACCAGGTGGTACGTCCGCCCTGGGATCACAGCGTCGACGAGGTGTCCGTGCTCGTCGAACGTGTCGATGCCGAGCACCTGGAGCTGGTCGTCGAGGTTCACGTCGAGGACCCGCTGCGGATGGGGAGCGGACGCGAGCACGATGGCGCCCAGCGGATTCTCGTTGCGCTCGCCGTCGCCGAGCGTCGAGGCGGCGAGCAGGATCTGGCTCGACCGCGCGTCGAGGACCGGCAGGTTGCTGGTGGGCCGGTTGCCTGCGCTCTCGCCGTGCTCACGCCAGAGCTCGTTGGGCTTCGGCAGCTCCTCCGCCTTCATCGCCAGGCAGCGTCGCTCGCCGCCGCCCGAGGAGAGCCAGCGGTAGGCGCTCGTCGCGTCGCTCATCGTCTGCGGCTGACCGCCCGCGTAGTACGCCGCCGTGCGCCCTCCCACGCCGAGGAGGGCGAGCTGCCCGCCGGGGCAGTCGCGGCGGTAGCTCTCGAAGACCTCCTTGGGCGACAGCTGGTTGGCGAGCGCCGGGTAGTAGAAGAAGCAGAGGACGAAGCCGACGACCGCGCCGCCCATCGCCAGCGCCGGCGCCCGGTGACGGAGGACGTCGCCCACCAGCCCCATCACGACGAGCGCCGGCGTCGCCACGAGCATCATCGGCGCGAGGACGATCCACGCGACCCACGTCTCGTACGGATCGAGGCCCTCCCTGTCCGTCGCGCGGAGGCGAGCCCATAGCTCTCTCGGCGGCTCGAGCCCGCGCGTCACCGAGCGGAGCGATGCCGGCCGCGAGCGCCCGAACGCCCACAGCCAGACGTCACACGCGAATAGCAGCCCGAGCACGCAACCGAGCGGCGCGAACGTCACCACCCACCACGCGTTGAGCGCGACGTCGCGCATCGTCGAGGAGACGCCTGGCATCCAGTGCGCGTGGAGCCGCATCGCGGCAAAGACGAAGATGCCGGCGAGCGCCGCGCCGGCCACCGTGGCGAAGTAGAGCAGCGCGAGGAGGCCGTCGTAGGCTTCGCGCAGCGTCCGCAGCACCTTGCCGTACGTCGCCGGATCGAACGGCGTCCTCCGGGCGTCGCGCTCCACCCACGTCAGGAACGCGCAGACCGCAAAGCCGCCCATGACCACCCACCACAGCTCGAGCGCGGTCGCCTTGAAGCTCTCCGGAAACGTCGCACCGGCGATGCCGAAGGCCAGGTAGGCCTTCTCGGGTAGCTCGTGGAAGTCGTGATGAAGGACCGCTGCCAGCAGGAGCGTCCCGAGGCCCACCGCGATCGACGCATGCGCGCCGCGCTCGAAGTCCCGGATGGCGACCGCGCAGGCCACGGCGCAGAGCGCGGGGGCCGTGAAGGCGACGGCCTCGGTGCGGGAGGCGAGGAAACCGTGGCCGACGAGGGCCACAGCGGAGCCGACGACGACGGCCACGCGCGCCAGGCTCTCGCGCTCGCCCGCCGCCCCCGTGCGTCCCGTGGGCACGAGCAGCAGCCGACCGAACGCGAAGGGAAGGAACGCGCTCCACGGCGCGAGCGCGTGGCCGATCGCGCCGATGTACGCGTCGAACGTCGGCGCCTTCGAGGGCGGGTGGACCATCGCGCCGATCCAAAGGCTCAGATCCTTCGTGGCGTCCGGGGCGGCGAGGGCGCGCGCGGTGAAGGCGACGACGCCGAGCCCCGCGAAGAGCGCGAGCCCTCCCACGACGTCGCCGGCGACGTCGGCGGTGCGGGCGCGGGCCCCGACGCGGGACACCGCCCACGAGAGCCCGACGCCCAGCAGCGGGACGCCGAGGCCGAGGAGCGCGCCGTGGCTCTCGAGGCCGACGAAGAGCCCCGCCGCGGCCATCCCGAGCCACGGCGCGCGCTTCGCGAGGGAGGTGGGCCCGTCGTCGTCCCGGTCGAACGCCGCCACGGCGAGGCCGCCGAACGCCATCGCCAGCCCCGCCATGGTGCACACGTCGCCGAGCATCGTCTTGGCCTGGACGAAGTAGACGGGCATCGTCGCGAGCGCGATCGACGCGTACGCGCCCGTCCGTCGGTCGAAGAGGCGCGCGACGAAGGCGTACGTGGCGAGCGCCCCGGCGAGGCCCCAGAGCGCCAGCGGCAGCCGGCCCGCCCACTCGTGGAGCCCGAAGAGTTGGAACCCGAGCGCGATGGACGTGAAGGGGAGCTGCGGGCGCCCGAGGTCGTTCAGGTGCGGGAGCGAGTTGTCGGCTCCCTGGAGCGCGAGGTCACCGGCGTGAAAGAGGTTGAGCGCGATCCGGCGCGCCAGGTCGGCGACGTTCAGCTCGTAGGGGTCCCACATGCCGCTCCGCGAGAGCGGAGGCAGGACGAAGAAGAGGAGAGCAGGTACCGCCGCGGCGATCGCGAGCGGTGCCCAGCGGATGGCTTTGGGAAGGGGGGCGGACACGGGCGATCCCCCAACGGGGGGAAGGGCGCGCGCATATCAAGGGGCCCGGGTCGACTGGGTTCGAGCGCGCGTGGACTGGCGTCGTCCGGGGGAGTGAGCGAATCGGGCGGCTACGGCACCGCCGCCACCGCCACCCACTGCATCCCGGTCGCGCCACTGATGGCCTCCGGCGTACCCCAGGTGCCCCCGCTGCTCGTCACCACCTCGACGGCTCCCCCCGTCTTCACGTAGGCGAGCGCTGCGCCCGCGCCGCACACGCCCGGCGCCACCGTCGGTGGGGAGAGCAGCGTGTCGGTCGATGCCGTGACGGGCGCGGTCCATCCGCTGGCCGCGCTGTACGTCGAGACATACGGGTACGCCGGGCCCGAGCCTTGCCAGGCGAGGATGGCCCCGCCGTTGGGCAACGCGGCGAGCGCCGGCGTCGTCCCCGCGTAGGCGATGCTGGTGCCCTGGGCGTAGACGTTCGTCGGCGTCGACCACGTGCCCGCCGTGCGGGTCGCGTACTCGAGGTAGTAGCTCCCCGCGTCGCCGGCGTGGACGAAGACCTGCATCAGGTCCGCCGTCCCTCCGTTCATCGCCGTCACGGCGGGCGACAGGCTGCTCACCACCGACGAGCCGGCGAGCGCGCTCGCGGCCTGCCAGCTCCCGGTCCACGCCTGATCGTAGACGACGCTGTTCTGCCCCGATTGCACCGCGAGCAGCGTCGTCCCCGCCGCCGCCGCCGCGGGCGCGCTCGGGCCGAAGCTCTGCGCCCCGCCGCTCGCCTGCACGGGATCGCTCGCGGCGTCCCAGGCCGAGCCGCTGTACGTGCCGTGGTAGAACTTGCTGTCGCTCCCCCAGTAGACGACGTGCGCCGTCGTCCCGATCCCGGCGAGCGCGGGGGTGCCCTGGGCCAGCGCGGCGCCGATGGAGGCAGGCGCCGTCCACGAGCCCGTGTACGCCGTCCACTTCAGCGGCAGGTCGTTCACCGCGCCCGTGCCGACGAAGGACGCGAGGTAGCCGCTGCCGAACGGAATCAGCGCGGGAGCCGCCGAGGCGCCCCCCGAGACCACGCTGGCCGTCGACCACTGTCCATGCCCGTATGCGGCCTCGGCGAGAGACGACGCGCCGGCGGCCAGGATGGCCATCGACGACGGGCATGTGGTTCCCGTCTCCGTCGCGCCGGTGTCGCTGGCGGTATCGGACGCGGCGTCCACCGGGGCTCCCGTATCCGTCGCCGCGTCCTCCTCCGGCGCATCGAGCGTCGCCACGTCTCCCCCTGCGTCCGTCGGCGCGCCGGTCTCCGTCGTGGCGCCCCCGTCCGCCCCACCCTCCGTGCCCGCGCCCGCTTCGTCCCCGAAGGCCGGTCCGTGCAGGTTGTTGGTGCCCGAGGTCGCGCACGCAGCGAGGGCTCCCCCCACGGCGAAACTCACTGTGGAGTGACGGAGCCGCATCGCGCGAGTCTACCCCGGCGGAGGCGGCCGTCGAGGAGACCCCTTCCGTTCACGCGCTGCGTCGTGTGAAGCTGCCGTTCCCCATGCCTCTCGAGCATCGCCTTCACGCGCGGTGCGGCTGCGCGTCCATCGGGTCCGCCGAGCACCTGGCATCCTCCGCCGCCGGCCGCCCGTTCACGCTGCCCACCAGCTCGCGCCACTTCGAGCGCGACCGACCCTTCGCCATCGACCATCTGGCCCTCGACGTGGCGCTCGACGTCGCCACGCGGAGCATCCGCGCCAAGGCCACCCTCGACGTCCGGCGCATCGATCCCGCGGCCGACGAGCTCCTCCTCGACGCCGTCGGCTTCGAGCTCCGTGAGGTCACCGTCGACGGCAAGGCCGCCGTCTGGCACTACGACGGCCGCGCCCTCCGCGTCACGCTGGAGCCGGGACGCGACAAGGCGCGCGTCTTCGTCAGCTACCGGGCGACGCCGAGGCGGGGCCTCTACTTCCTCGAGCCCGACGAGCACTACCCGGCGCGCCCGCGTCAGGTGTGGTCGCAGTGCCAGGAGGAGGACGCCCGCCAGTGGTTTCCCTGCCACGATAGCCCCCACCTGAAGATGACGACGGAGATCGTCGCCCACGTGCCGAGCGGCTGGTACGCGCTGTCGAACGGCGCGCTCGTGTCGAGCAGCAAGCCGAAGGACGGCGACTGGACGTACCACTGGAAGATGGCCGACCCGCACTCGAGCTACCTGGTGACGCTCGCGGCGGGCGAGTTCGCGGAGCTCACCGACAAGGCGAAGGCCGGGGATCGCGAGGTGCCGCTCTCGTATCTCGTGCCGAAGGGGCGCGAGGAGGACGGGCGGCGGACGTTCGCGCGCACGCCGCAGATGATCGAGCACTTCAGCGAGGTCACCGGCGTCCCCTACCCGTGGAACCGGTACGCGCAGATCGTCGTCGCCGACTTCATCTTCGGCGGGATGGAGAACACGACGGCGACGACGATGTACGAGCACATCTTGCTCGACGAGCGCGCCGCCATCGACGTCTCCTCGGACGACCTCATCGCCCACGAGCTCGCGCACCAGTGGTTCGGCGACTACGTGACGTGCCGCGCCTGGTACGAGGGCTGGCTGAACGAGGGGTTCGCGACGTTCTTCGAGCACGTCTGGCGCGAGAAGCACCTCGGCCGCGACGAGTACGAGTACGGGCTCAAGGTCGACCTCGAGGCGTACGTGGCCGAGGCGCACGGCCGGTACCGCCGCCCCATCGTGTGCCAGGACTACGACGCGCCGCTCGATCTGTTCGACCGGCACCTCTACGAGAAGGGAGGGCTCGTGCTCCACGCTCTCCGCGGCGAGGTGGGGACGCCCCTCTTCTGGCGCGGCGTGCGCTCGTACCTGGCGAGTCACGCGCGCGGCGTCGTGGAGACGCGTGACCTTCAGCGCGCGATGGAGGACGTCAGCGGCAAGAGCCTCGGGCGCGCCTTCGAGCAGTGGACGCTGAAGCCCGGCCACCCGGAGATGGACGTCGAGGTCGGCTGGGACAAGGGCGTGCTTACGGTCGCCACCAAGCAGACGCAGGCGACGACCGACGGCGTGCCGGCGTGCTTCGAGGTGCCGCTCGATCTGGACCTCGGGGATGGCGAGGGACACGTCGTTCGCCGCTCCGTGCGGGTGACCGAGAAGCAGCAGTCCTTCGCGCTGCCCGCGCCGGCGAGGCCGGCGTTCGTCGTGATCGATCCCGACATGCGCATCGTGGGCGAGGTGCGTCCGAAGGTGCCGGCGGACATGCTCCGCGCGCAGCTCGGAAAGGCGCCAACCGCGCGGGGACGCTGGCTCGCCGCCCAGGCACTCGGCAGGGTGGACGATCCCCCGAGCATCGCGGCGCTGGCGAGGGTGCTCTCCGACGAGCGCGAGTTCTGGGGGACGCGCGCCGAGTGCGCGGTCGCGCTGGGCAAGCTCAAGGCGCGCGAGTGCTTCGACGCGCTGAAGCTCGCGCGGGCGACTGGGCACCCCAAGGTGCGGCGCGCCGTGATGGATGCGCTGGGGGCGTTTCGCACGGTGGAGGCGTTAGAGGCGATCAAGCCCTACGCGATGCGTGACGCCAGCTACCTCGTCGAGGGGGAGGCGGCGAAGGCGATGGGGCGCACGCGGCAGGTGGCGGCGTTCGAGATGCTGGTCGATCTCCTGGAGAGGCCGAGCTGGTTCGACGTGGTGCGCGCCGGAGCCATCGACGGTCTGGCCGCCCTGCGTGACGATCGCGCCGTGCCCCACATTGCGGCGCGCGTTCGCTACGGTTATCCCCAGCGCGCCCGCCGCGCCGCCATCATGGCGCTCCCCAAGCTCGCCAGCGACCGCAAGACCCGCGAGACCATCGAGCAGCTCCTCGACGACGGCGACCCCGTCCTTCGCATCGACGCGGTGCGCGCGCTCGGTGAGCTCGGCGACAGCAAGGCTCGCGTCGCCTTGCGGGAACGACTCGACACCGATCTCGACGCGCGTGTGCGCCGGCGGATCCGCGAGGTCGTGCGCGATCTCGGTGAGCCCAAGCGTCCGGCGGATTCGCTGCGCGAGGAGCTCGACAAGCTGCAGGGGGAGCACCAGGAGCTCAAGACGCGCCTGGCCAAGCTCGAGGCCGGTCAGGGGAGCGCCGCGAGCGAGCCGAAGTCGAGCTCGAAGCACAAGAAGAAAGGCAAAAAGTGAGCGACGACTTTCCCCTCCGCGTCGAGCAGCGTGGCTGCATCGCCGTCTGGACCATCGACCGGGCCGATCGCGCCAACGCCCTGTCGCGCGCGACGCTCCTCGCCTTCGGCCGGCTCGCGAGGGAGGCGGTGACCAACGCCTCCATCCAGGCGATCGTCATCACGGGGGCCGGCGACAAGGCCTTCTGCGGGGGCGCCGATCTCAAGGAGCGGCAAGGGATGAGCGAGAACGACGTGCGGGTGCAGGTCGATCTCTACCGGAGTGAGCTCGGGCCGCTCGATCGCTCGCCGAAGCCGGTGGTCGCGGCGATCAACGGAGCGGCCCTCGGCGGGGGGCTGGAGCTCGCCCTCTGCTGCGACCTCCGCGTCGCCGCCGCGCACGCGCAGCTCGGGCTGCCGGAGACGTCGCTGGGGATCATCCCCGGGGCCGGAGGGACGCAGCGGTTGCCGCGCGTCGTCGGCGAGGCGCGCGCCAAGGAGATGATCCTGCTCGGCCGACGGCTCACGGCGGACGAGGCGCTCTCGTGGGGTCTCGTGAACCGCGTGACCCCCACGGGCAAGAGCGTGGTCGACGACGCGGTCGAGTGGATGCGTCCCATCGCGGAGGGGGCTCCCATCGCGCAGGCCGCGGCCCTCGAGGCCATCGATCGCGCCCTCGACGCGACGCTGGAGCAAGGGCTCGAGCTGGAGAAGGTGAGCTACGACAGGACGCTCGTCAGCCAGGACCGACGCGAGGCGCTCGCGGCGTTCGCCGAGAAGAGGAAGCCCCGGTTCCAGGGGAAGTGACGGGGAGGCTCACGGGCAAGTCACGGTCGCCAGGTCGAGCGTGTAGATGTGCACGCTGTTCGCCGTGAAGTCGTCCTTGAACTCGCCGGCCGTGACCGGGACCGTGCGGTTCTCTCCGACGACGGTCGCGACGCCGTTGCCGGTCACGCCTTCAATCACGAACGACGCGGTCGTCGCTCCCGCGCGCGAGATGGCGGAGAACACGTAGAGCGTCGTGCCCCGGGCCTTCACCAGGGTATCTACGGGCGCGGTCGTGTTCGAGCTCGTCACCGTGACGAGGTTCGGGATGGTCCCGCTGTTGAGCTCCGGCGCGAGCGACGTGATCTGCGCGTCGAGCGCCGTGACCGCGGCGACCATGGGCTGATTCTCGAAGATGGCGTCCTCACGGAAGGACGGGACCCACGAGTCGATGAAGTAACAGATGCCGTTCGCCGAGTGGATGAGCGCGAGCCACACCTCGGAGACGGTCTCGGTCGGCGTCGGGCCGGTCGTCGTGCCGGCGGAGATGATGGTGGTCTCGAAGTCCGTCCACGCGGCCTGGTTGCGGTTGGACCACTGATGCAGCCTGTCGACGCCGGATGCGTTCAGCCAGAACTGGCCGCACGTCACCTGCTCGTTCGTGTCGCCGCCGCAGTTGTTGTACGGGTAGATGTCGAACGAGACGATGTCGCTCGCGGGAACGTAGCCCGACTCCGGCGGCGAGTTGCTCCCGCGCCCCTCCCATCCGTCGTAGGCGACGCCCTGTCCGAGGCCGAGCCAGATGGGGCGCGTCGCGTCGGCCTGCTTGTACGCCGCGTACTGCGTGACCAGCGTGGCAGGAGCGACCGGTGGGCCGTATCCGCCGCTGCCGTCGGACTGCGCGTTGTCCGGCTCGTCGGGAGTCATCCACCAGCCTACGATGGTGGGATCGTCGATGTTGGCGAGGCCGACGGAGTCCTGCCCGACGATGGCGTACATCCCGGCGTTCTTCAGGATGGCGAGATCGCTCGACGTCAGCGGATCGGTCCCGGCGTTGTTGCCGACGTAGATGTTGGCGCCGAGCTGCGAGAGCTCGGTCGCATGCGACGACTGCTGGAGCCACACCGCGATGGGGAAGAAGCTCGGATCGGTGGGGATGCCTCGCTGCCAGCCCGCGTAGGGGCTCGTCCACGCGACCGTCGGGATCGTGGGGACGCAGGACGACTGCGACGCGCCGTCCGTCCCCACGCTGCCATCGTGGGACATCGACCCGGCGTCCGAGCCCGTGGGGCTCGAGTCCGAGCCACCTCCCGCGTCTCCCGGCGACGCCGAGCCGCCGGAGCCGCCGCACCCGAGCGCCAGGGCAGCGAGGAGGAGCGGTGGGAAACGAGCGGTCACCGCCGCGTCAACCCTGCGGCATCGAGGGCCTTGCGACGAGCGGGCTTGCCGCCCTTCTGGACGACGGTGTCGCCGGGCTCCAGGCCGGAGTTGTCGCCTTGCTCGACGAAGAACCGCTTTGTCAGCGACGCGTCTCGCCCGTCGAACACGGGGACCGTCGCCTCTTCGATCTGCTCGGCGACACAGTCGAGGGCCTCCTGCGGCGGTGCCACCGGACCTTCGACGACGGCGTGAGCCACGCGCCCGTCGCGGTGGAAGGTCACCCGCATCGCCAGGTATCCCGACGGCAGCCCTTCGGCGCGGCACGGGGCGAGGTCGATGGTCCCGAGGGCGCCGTGACCGGCACCGATGCGAAAGGGGATGGGATCGGGCGGGGGCCGATCACGAGGCGAGGCCGCCAGGACCGGGGCAGGGGAGCTCGGCTCGCCGGCGCGCGCCCACGGCATCGTGACGTCGCGACGGACGACCGGCTCGGGCTCCGGCGCGGGCTGGGTGAGGGCCGTGTCGAGGTCGGCGTCCGGCTCGTGGACACAGCCCGTCGCGGTCAGGC
>Ga0182030_10005652_pt1 | contig 26479 bp, 21 predicted proteins | sample 812S3MmetaG_FD_121299 | JGI IMG/M metagenome (GOLD analysis project Ga0182030, IMG submission 121299) | Permafrost microbial communities from Stordalen Mire, Sweden - 812S3M metaG (Illumina Assembly) | ecosystem: Environmental > Terrestrial > Soil > Wetlands > Permafrost | place: Sweden...
AGGATCGCTCCGGCGCCGCCGACCACCAGGCTATAGAGAATGGCGTATTGCCGGTATGAGGTGTCCTGGTGGGATGGCCAGTGAGAGATCGTGAGTCCGAACCATCCGGCGAGCGAGGACAAGGCCAGAGACAAGACGAAACGGTTGTCGAAGCGATAGGCGAGCAGGAAATACAGGCCGGCTGTCGCCAACAGATAAAGATCCGATTGCCCAGCGAGCAAATGAAAGCGATTCTCCAGATAGGCGAGCTCTACCGACCAAACCAGGCTGCCGAGGTACAGGACGTAGTCGAACGCAAGACTCGGCGAAGGCACTTCGGCAGGAGACCAGGCGGCCGCGCGCGAGAAGCAGTACCAAAAACAAGCGGCGAGAATTAGCGAGAGGACGGCCAGCACAACTACGTCGCCCAGTTGCTGCGACCACGTAGTGACGGTCCAGCCGAGGCCTCCGACGAACGCGAGAATGCCCGCGTAGAGGAGAATGTTCAGTTCTAGAAAAACGGAAAAAGGCTCGCCGCGCGAGAGCCCCGCCAGTAGCACGTGCTGCTCCGGCGATATCGTGCCGCGCTCCTTCCATTGATCCAATCGGGCGTCGATGGTCATGCGGTCCCCGTTTTCCGGTTGTGGGGGAATGGGTCAGGATTAGGACATTCAATGCCGGAACTTTTCTTCCGATCCATAGGTTTCCCTATCGTACATTGCCATCGGCGCAAGAAAAAGCTCGGCGTACGCAAGGCGATTTCTACCACGCAACGCTGTAGCTTCGTCGTCGAAGGTGACCGAGCCGCTGCTCACCGTCCCGTCGCTCTAGCGCGAAACGCGAAAAATGTTTTTTCCTTTGGCAATCAACCGTCACGAATCGCGGTTCGATTGCGCTTCCTGGGGAGTTACAGGACTGTATGCAAACATTCATTTGTTCGTCATGGCCGGTTGGTACCATGGCCTGCATTACCCCCTGAGGACAAGACAAAATGAAAACAAAACTATTCGTGTGCGGAGCGATCTTGGTGACCGCGATGGCCTTACAGGCCGATAGTATTACCGTCGGAACCCCCGGCGACGCGAACCTCAATACCAACCCGGGACCTTCGCCAAACTTTGGCGGAACGCCGATCAACTTTGATAGTACGGTGACATGCACGGTATCGGCCTGCGCCACGCTCACGGTTTCGGGCGTGACGTTTTCCAGCCCGGACGGCGTTCTGGTCATCCCTTATAGCACCCAGAGTTATCCCAACGAGCTGTACGACAATAGTTCGAACGGCAGCGCGAATCTGAGCTTACTGAACGCGGTTGGCCGCGGCGCCATCGGCGTCGGCATCGCGGATTCCGATCCGGTAACCATTACCATCCAGGCGTTGAACGCTGCGGGCAACCCTTTCGGCACGGCATTCACCGAAACGATCCCCGAAAACACGGTGAATCCGGGCAACGGATACTACGTGGTTTCCGACACCACTGCGGATATCTATGGCCTCCAGATCACGCAGTCCACGGGCAATGCCAACTACTCCGGCTTGGCCATCGACGACGTGCAAATGACTCCGGAGCCGTCCACCTACCTGCTTCTGATCTCCGGCGCGGCTCTGCTTTTCGCTCTGCGGAAGCGCCTACATGCCTAACCAATAACTCTCGAACCGAACCCGATATTGAACGAGCCCAAATAGGAGAAGATATGCGTCCATTTCTTTCGATCGCAATGAGTCTGTCCCTGCTGATGAGCTTGGCCGTGGATCCAGTCCTGGCCCAGTCGGTCGGGCAGACACAGCCAAGCGCGCCGAGCGCAACCACGCCGATTCAACACGTTGTTGTGATCTTCGGCGAAAACATTTCCTTCGATCACTACTTCGCAACGTATCCGACGGCGGCCAATCCTCCGGGACAGCCGCGCTTCACGGCCGTTGGCGGAACGCCCACGGTTAACAATCTGGTCACGCCCAATGCTCCGTTTAGCAACCTCCTGACCAACAATCCGAATCTCAGCAACTCCGGGAACGGCACGGGCGCCACCAATCCCTTCCGTTTGAATCGCAGCCAGGCGCATACCCAAAGCATGAGTCATAGCTATGGACCCGAACAGGCGTCCTTCGATGGACTCAGCACTGCGTATCCCTATGCGATGGACTATTTCCCGGCAAAGACGGGTTCGGCCGGTGGAGCGCCGAACTATCCGCTCGTGGCAGTTCCGGCCGCCGTCGGCACCAAAGGCTTGGTGATGGGCTACTTCGACGGAAACACGGTGACGGGAATCTGGAACTATGCGCAACAGTTCGCCATGAGCGACAACTCGTACAACTCCCAGTTCGGGCCGTCGTCGCCGGGCGCGATCAACTTGATCGCCGGCCAGACCAACGGAATCGTGGCCACGACGAACCCGAGCTTGCCGAGTCTTGGCAGCTCCGACGTTGCGGACGGCCAAGGCGGCTACACGCTCATCGGCGACGCGGAAGTCCTCGGCGACGTCTGCTCCGCTACAGGCTCCTTCAATGCCTCGATGTCGGGGAAGAACATCGGCGATCTGCTCAACGCCAACAACCTTAGCTGGGGCTGGTTCCAAGGCGGATTCGATCTCACCGTGACCAACGCAAACGGAAGCACGGGCTGCAGCCGCAGCACGGTCTCTCCCATCACGGGCGCCACGGTGACCGATTATTCGGATCACCACGAGCCCTTCCAGTATTACGCCAGCACGCAGAATCTGACGCATGCTCGCCCGTTGAATCCCTCGGTTGTCGGAACGCCGGCGGACACCAGCAATGGGAGCGTCTCGTGCGTGGCCGCCACGTGCGGTAATCACCAATACGATATGCACGATTTCTACGACGCCCTGAACGTCGGCAACCTTCCGGCCGTCAGCTTCCTGAAGGCCCCGGCTTATCAGGATGCACATCCCAGCAACTCCAATCCGCTCGATGAACAGGCCTTCGTGGTGAACGTGATCAACACCCTGGCGCAGAGTTCCTTCTGGGCCAACACGGCGGTCATCCTCGCTTATGACGATTCCGACGGCTGGTACGATCATCAAGCCGCGCAGATCATCAACGGCTCGTGGTCCACTGCCGATGGCCTCACCGGCACTGGAGCCTGCGGCGTTCAGGGAACGACCGCACAACTGCGCGGCGTGAACACCGCGAACGGCGTCAACGGCCGCTGCAGCCCGGGCGTCCGCACTCCGCTCATGGTCATCTCCCCGTGGGCCAAGCAGAACTATGTGGACCATACGCTGACCATTCAGACTTCGATCACGCGCTTCATCGAGGACAACTGGACGCTGGGCCAACTCGGCGGCGGATCGTTCGACGCCGTCGTCGGCACCCCGGTCAACGGCGTGGCGCTCGGCAAGCTCAACGGCATGTTCAACTTCGTGCCGATGGTTCCCCCGAACACCACCACGCCGCTGCTCTCGCCGATCACGGGCCAAGTTACTGGCACCGTTTCGGTTCCTTAAGATTCGGCTACAGTAGGAAGCGCAGGTACAGAGCACTGAATCGTATTACTCGACGTCTTATTACTCGACGTAGTTTTGCGATCGGCGGCGGTCTCTTGACCGCCGCTGGTCGTTTTAGTAGCGCCCAAATGGCGCACATGGCGCACCTGAAGTTAGCGCCCGCGCCGCCGCAGCTGGATCCTGCGAAGCTCGCACCATTTGTAGATCCGCTCCCGATTCCCGCCGTCGCGAAGCCCGTCGGCACGCGACTCAATGCGGTTCATAAGCAAGTTCCTCTTTACCGGATTCCCATTCAGGAATTTTTCTCGAAAATTCATCGCGACGTTCCTGCGACTCGCTTCTGGGGCTACGGCGGCAGCGTCCCCGGACCGACGATTGAAGCGCGCAGCGGCGTGGAGATCGCCGTCGATTGGCCGAACCATCTGCCCGCGAAACATTTCCTTCCCATCGATCACAATCTGATGGGCGCCGAAAAGGGACGTCCTGAATCACGCACCGTCGTGCACGTTCACGGCGCCAAGGTTCCCCCCGCAAGCGATGGCTGGCCGGAGGCTTGGTATGGCCCCGGCAAATCGGCGACCTTCTCCTATCCAAATGAACAAGAGGCCGCGCAGTTGTGGTATCACGACCACGCCATGGGCATCAATCGCCTGAACATGTGCGCCGGCATGGCGGGCCTGTACACCATTCGCGATTCTTTTGAAGATGCGCTGAATCTCCCGCAAGGCGACCATGAAATCCCGCTGGTGCTGATGGATCGAATGCTTCGCGCGGATGGGCAGATTTACTATCCCGTCGCGCAGAACTCGGAGGCGCCGTGGGTTCCGGAATACACGGGTAACGCCGTGCTGATCAACGGCAAGCTGCTGCCTTATCTCGATGTCCAGGCGCGCAAGTATCGCTTCCGCATCCTGAACGCTTCCAACTCGCGGTTCTATTTTCTCTCTCTCAGCAACGGACAGGCTCTCCAACAGATCGGGTCGGATCAAGGACTGCTCTCCGCGCCCGTTGCGGTAAACAGGCTGGACCTAGCGCCGGGAGAGCGCGCAGATGTGGTGGTGGATTTCTCCGACCATCGCGGCGCGAAAATCCTGCTTGCAAATTTTACCTCGATGCTCATGCAGTTCCGCGTGGCCGGCGAAAAGGTTGACGACTCGACCGTGCTGCCGCAAACGCTCCGTCCCGTGACGAGGCTCAAAGAATCCGACGCGGTCGTGACCCGGCAACTCACGCTCGACGAGATCGATAATCTTTTGGACGAACCCGCGATCCACCTGCTCGACGGCAAGCACTGGCACGAGCCCATTTCAGAAAGGCCGGAGCTCGGCAGCACGGAGATTTGGGAATTTCTGAATACGACGGACGATACGCATCCCATTCACTTGCACCTGGTACGCTTTCAGATTTTGGATCGGCGCGTGATTGATGTTACCGCGTTGGTCTACGACAAGAAGTTGGTTTACAAGAGCGAGGCGTTTCCGCCCGAGCCAAACGAAGCCGGGTGGAAAGACACGGTCCGCGCCACTCCGGGAGCGAGCACCCGGATTATCGTCAAGTTCGAAGGCTACACCGGCCGCTACGTGTGGCATTGCCACATTCTGGAACATGAAGACAACGAAATGATGCGTCCTTATGAAGTAGTCGTCCAAGCCAAGCGCTAGGCGCGGAAAAGTGACAAGCGGCATTTTGTCCGGGCTTCAATCGAAACAGGTTCGATTGCGGAGAGTGGGCCAGTTCGCGAGGTGGGGCAGCTTGGCAAGCTGCGGCGGGTTGGTAACCCGCCAGACCGGCGCGATTCACAATCGCGCGCAGGTTTCCAACCTGCCCCACAAACCCAAACTGACCCACTACGCGATTGCGCCGGGGCTGGACAAGCGTGCTATACTTTATCTTCATGCTCGGCAGCGCCTCCAGCTCGTTTCGATTTACTTACTGGCGGTATTTTACCGTCTGAATCGCGAACGAGTGGGCTGTCACCGGTAGTTGAACGAAATCCGACCCACTCGCAAGAGTGGGTTTTTTGATTTTAGGGCGTCTATTTTTGGGCGTTCGATTGTAGGGCCAAGTTAAAATTTCAGGAGGCCGCTCCGTGGCGTCCACAGTTTTGGGGGAACCGATGATCATTTCAATGAGACTGCATGCCTCGAAGGAAGAGGTTGCCGCCGCCAAGGCGCGGATTGAGGAGTTCGGGTACAAAGTTCACTCGATCTCCGGCGAAGAACGCGTCGTCATTGGCGCGGTGGGCGTCGGCGATGTGACGGCGTGCCTGGAATCGCTCGAGGCGATGCCGGGCGTGGAACGCGCCGTCAGGATTTCGGCTCCTTACAAGTTCGTGAGCCTGGAGTTCAAGAAGGATAAGACGCGCATTGTCGCGCATGGCGTCACCATAGGCGGCGACGAGTTCATCACCATGGCGGGGCCGTGCTCGGTGGAGAGCGAGAAGCAGATTCTGGAATCGGCCGAGATCGCCGCGCGCGGAGGAGCCAAATTCCTGCGCGGAGGCGCGTACAAGCCGCGCACGTCGCCTTACGATTTCCAGGGCATGGAAAAAGAAGGCTTGAAGCTGCTGGATAAAGCTCGGCGCGTCACCGGGCTCGGCATCATTACGGAAGTGATGAGCGACCGCGACGTGGAACTGGTTGCCGAATACGCCGATATCCTGCAGATTGGCGCGCGCAACATGCAGAATTTCGCGCTGCTGAAAACGCTGGGCAAGTGCGGACGCCCCATTCTGTTGAAGCGCGGCTTGAGCGCGACCATCAAGGAATTGCTGATGTCCGCCGAATACATCGTGGCGCACGGGAACCCGAACGTCATGCTGTGCGAACGCGGCATCCGCACGTTCGAAACGGCCACGCGCAACACCTGCGACATCGTCGCCGTAGCGGTGCTGAATGAATTGACGCACCTGCCGGTGATTCTCGATCCCAGCCATGCGACGGGCAAACGCAGTCTGGTGCCGCCGCTGGCGCGCGCCGCGGTCGCAATCGGCGCGGACGGCATCATCGTGGAAATCCATCCGCAGCCGGAGAAGGCGATGAGCGACGGAGCGCAATCGCTCGACCCGAAGCAGTATGGCGCCATGATGCAGGATCTCGAGCCCTACATTGCCTTGTGGAAGAAATCGCGCGCGCACGAAGCGGTTGCCGTCTAAGACGTTTCTGCAGCACCATGCGGCGCTCGATGACGGATAATTAAGGCGTGCGAATTCGTCTGCAACCGTGGCAGTTGGCTATATGCGTCGTCCTGCTGTCGAGCGGGTTTGTCGCATTGGTTCGCTGGCGGCAGGGCGCCGTTCGGTGGGACGCCGCTCAGATGGTCGCCGCGCTTCCCGTGGAGCGTGCCACCGTTTTTTACGCCGACGTGGACGCTTTACGGAAGGCCGGAATTTTAGACCTTCTGGCTGGATCGAAAGCCGCCGAGGAGACCGACTACCGAAACTTCGTCGAGCAGATCGGCTTCGACTATCGCACGGATCTGGACGCCGTGGCCGGGGCCTTCGTCAACGGCGAATCCTTCTTTACGGTGCGCGGCCGTTTCCAGTGGAAGCAACTGGCGGAATACGCGCGCATGCAGGGCGGAGAGTGCCGCTATACGACGTGTTCGCTGCCGGCGAACGAGCCGGGGCGCAAGATTTCGTTTTACCCCTTGCGTTCCGATATTCTGGCACTCGCGGTGACGTCGGAGCATTCCGGCGTAGAGATGATTGCTCCGGGTTCGGCGAAGATGTCCGGCCCGGTGGCCACAGATCCGGCGTGGGTCACCATCCCTGCTTCGGCGCTCACGAAGCCGGGCGCACTTCCGCCGGGTTTACAGGTGCTGCTCGGTTCGGCGGCGCGGGCGGAAAGCATCACTTTCGCCGCGGGTCCGCAAGGGGAGCGCCTGCAGTTGCGGCTTTCGGTGGTCTGCAAAACGGCGCAAGATGCGCAAGCGGTCAAAGAGGAATTCTCGTCCGCGACGGATGCTCTTCGCAAGAGCTCTTTGTCGAAGCCTGCAAGGGCAGGTCAGCCCGCGCCGGGACAGCCGGATTGGGCGGGATTCTTGCGTGGCGGGATGTTCGTACGGAACGGCACCGAAGTCACCGGGACTTGGCCCATTGAACAAAGCTTCCTGCTGGCGCTGGTTTCCGGTGGGACGCCTTAATCGAGGCGATAAAGATTTTTTGGGGTCCTATTACGATATTCTTGCGTGAGAAGTCTTGCGCGATGAATATCCATGCTGCCACAATGGGATTCACATGCAGGTTCGCGTCCTGGCCTTTGTACTGGCGGGCGGCAAGGGGACCCGGCTCTATCCGCTCACGAAGGAAAGGGCAAAGCCGGCGGTCCCTTTTGGCGGCCGCTACCGCATTGTCGATTTCGTCCTCAGTAATCTGGTCAATTCCGGCATTTTTTCCATCTACGTACTGATCCAGTTCAAGAGCCAATCCTTGCTGCAACATTTGCGCGATGGATGGGAAGTCAGTGGACTGCTCAAACAGCATTTTATTATCCCCGTGCCCGCTCAAATGCGGACCAAAGGCGAGGATTGGTACAGGGGCACCGCCGACGCAATTTATCAGAATATTAACCTGATTGAGCAGGCCGATCCACATTATGTAATGATTTTCGGAGCGGATCATATTTATCGCATGAATATCCGCGAGATGCTGGAGTTTCACTTACACAAGCGGGCGCAGGCCACGGTGGCGGCCATTCCCGTGGCCAAGGATCTGGCTGCCGAGTTCGGCGTGATTGAAACGTCGGCGGACGGACGGATCACGGGATTTCACGAAAAGAATCCCGACGCGCCGAGCATGCCGGGAGATCCCGACCAAGTGTACGCGTCCATGGGAAATTACATCTTTTCCACCAGCGCGCTGCTGCGCGAACTGTATGAGGACGCACAGAATCCGGAAAGCTCGCACGATTTTGGCCGCGACATCCTGCCGAAGATGGTCGCCGGCGGCGATCTGTACGCCTACAATTTCCAGATCAACCACATTCCGGGAGATCCCGCGGCGCAGGAGCCGTACTGGCGCGACGTGGGAACCATCGACGCTTATTACGACGCCAGCATGGACCTGCGCTCTCCCACGCCGGCGTTGAATTTGTACAATCGCCAGTGGCCCTTGCGCACGGCGGGTTATTTCGACGCGCCGGCCAAATTGATTCACGATGACGCGGGACGCGCCGGTGAGGTGTTCAATTCGATTTTGTCCGGCGGTTCGATCGTCTCCGGCGGAGTGGTGCGAAATTCCGTCCTGGGTCGAGGCGTTCGCGTGCTGGCCGGTGCCCAGGTAGACGAATCCGTTCTGTTCGACAACTGCGTCATTGGGCCGGGGGCCCGCGTGCGGCGCGCCATTATCGACAAGAATTTCCGCGTTCCCGAAGACGCGCAAATCGGATACGACCTGGAACAAGACGCGGCGCTCTATCACGTGACCGAAAGCGGAATTGTGGTCGTGGAAGGCCACCGTTCCCCGGTCGACATCGCGACGATCTTACTGTGATGGGACAGTCGGCGTTGCTGAAATCGCAGCTTGTAACGGCGCACATCTGCGGTACAATGGTGAACGTCGGTATTTGGAATTCCCCCGCCAAGCAATATCCCAAGTCCGGGCGCGTAGCTCAATTGGCAGAGCAACTGACTCTTAATCAGTAGGTTGTAGGTTCGATTCCTACCGCGCTCACCACTCAAAATATCTCCGGGTATAATTTCGTGTGAGCCCTCTCGCCACACTGCGGCCAGGTCCGCCGTGTCCACGGCAGCCGGTTCTTTTGACGAGCGCTCAGTGGCGTGCCATGCTGGTTCTTCGTCCTGACATTCGCCGCGAAATATCTTGCATACCTTATAACGGGAGAGGACAACGTAGCTAGCAATGACGATCGACATCCATCCGCACGTGATCAGCAGGGACACGGTGCGGTATCCGAACGCGCCTTTGGGCGGCCAAAAATCCGACTGGTCGAAAGAACATCCAGTGGAGGTCGCGGAGATGATCGCGGCAATGGATCAGGCGGGCGTCGCGAAATCGGTGCTCGTGCAGGCGTCTACCTGCTATGGCCACGATAATTCGCTGGTGGCCGATGCCGTGGCGGCGTATCCGGAAAGATTCACGGGAGTGTTTTCCGTGGACGTTCTTGCGCCCGACGCCGTCGAAAAGATTCGCTACTGGGTTGGTCGGAACCTGACGGGACTGCGACTCTTCACCGCCGGCAGCACGATGAAGGTGCAAGCGGATTGGGTGGACGATCCGCGCTCGTTTCCGGCCTGGGAATATGTAAGCGAAATTGGCATCCCCGTGTGCATGCAGATGACCGTGAAGGCGATTCCGCAGTTGATTGGGATGATGGAACGATTTCCGAACGCGAAGGTGATTCTGGATCATCTGGCAAAGCCATCGTTGGCCGATGGACCTCCTTATCCGGGAGCGGCGGATGTTTTCCGGCTGGCCGATTACAAGAATCTCTACTTGAAGCTGACGCCGCGCACCATCGACGAAGCGAAAAACGGCAAAGCGACGTGGGAGACATTCTTCCCGCTTCTTGTTTCGAAGTTTGGAGCGTCGCGCATCGCCTGGGGCTCGAACTTCCCGGCATCGGGAGGATCGCTCTTGGAGCTCTTGAAGTCCACCGAAGAAGGTTTGGCTGTGCTATCGGCCGACGATCGTGAATGGATTTTTTCTAAGACCGCTTTGACGCTGTACCCGGCGCTGAACGGAAAGTGACGGGCAAATAAAAATGCCTGAAGCTCTGACACTCTCGACGTTACTCGCCACCAATCCGAACACGGCTGCGGTGAAGGACGGCTCGCTGAGCTCGCCGCTGGTGCATTTCGATTTCGCGGAGGTCAAAACCGCGAACAAGCTATTCAAGGAACTGGTCCGCGAGCAGAAGTACGATCTGGGCGAACTCGCGATTGTGACGTTCCTGCAAGCAAAAGCCTTCGGAAAACCTTATATATTGATGCCCGCCACCATTGTGGCGCGCGGCCAGCATCACACGATTTTTTATAATCCTTCGTGCGGGCATCTGAATCCGGGCGATCTCAACGGCAAACGCGTGGGTGTTCGCGCCTACACGCAGACGACGGGCGCGTGGCTGCGCGGTATTTTGGAAGAAGACTACGGCGTCGATTTCAAAACCATTCGCTGGATCACGTTTGAAGATCCGCACGTGGCCGAGTTTGTGGATCCCGAGTGGGTGGAGCGCGCACCCGAAGGGAAAGAACTGCTCCAGATGTTGCAGGATGGCGAGATCGACGCGGCGATCTTCGGCAGCGAAAATCCGGAAGGCTTGACGCCGTTGATTCCGGACGCCGCGGCCGCGGCGCAAAACTGGGCGGAACGCCATGGAGGAATTCCGATCAACCACATGATGGTGGTGAAGGAATCGATCGCCGAATCGCGGCCCGACGTGATCCGCGAAGTGTATCGCTTGCTCAAGGAGAGCGCGGCCGCAGCTCCTCCTTCCAAAAATCCCGGTGCGCTGCGATTCGGCGCAGAGGCTGTGCGCAAGTCGCTGGAGACGATCATCGGGTATTCGGAACGGCAAGGACTGATCCCGCGCCGCTTCACGGTCGACGAACTCTTCAACGACGTCGCGCGTTCGCTTGACTAGGCCCAGTTCAACAACCATGCACACGCCCGCCGCGAAGATCGACGCTCCCGTGACAATGACGGAGGCACCACGCCGGCGCGCCTGGTACAAGGATCTTTCGATCCAGATCTTGCTTGCCATGGTGCTCGGCGCGATTACCGGTTACGTGTGGCCGGACAGCGCCGATTCCATGAAGCCGCTCGGCGATCTGTTCATCAAGCTGGTGCGCATGCTGGTGGCGCCCATCATCTTTTGTACGGTCGTGCACGGCATCGCGAGCGTCGGCGAAGCGAAAAAAGTGGGCCGCGTGGCGATCAAGGCGCTGGTCTATTTTGAAATCGTCACGACGCTGGCGTTGGTGATCGGATTGGTTCTGGTGAATGTGTGGGCGCCCGGAGCCGGAATGCATGTCGACCTGAAAACATTGGCCGACAGCGGCGTAAAAGCGCCCGCGAAAACGCTGGGATTCGGCCAGTTTCTGCTGAACCTGGTTCCCTCGAGCGCGGTGGGAGCGTTTGCCGAAGGCGAAGTGATTCCCGTATTGTTCTTTTCCGTGCTGTTCGCTTTCGGATTGCTGGCGCTCGGCCCCAAGGGCAAGCCCCTCAACGATACGATCAACTCCGTCGCGCAAGTGCTGTTTAAAGTGATCGGCTTCGTGATGTGGACCGCGCCGATCGGGGCGTTTGGAGCGATCGCCTTCACGGTGGGCAAGTTTGGTCCGGAGTCGCTGGTGTCGCTCGGCAGACTGGTGGGAGAGTTTTATGTTTGCTGCGCGCTGTTCGTTGCTGTGGTGCTCGCGCCGATCGCGTTCGCGGCGGGCGTCAACATTCTGCAGTTGATCCGCTACATCGGCGCGGAGCTGATGATCGTGGTCGGAACAAGCTCGGGCGAATCGGTGTTTCCGCGCATGAACGCTAAGCTCCGCCAGTTGGGCGTGGAAGAATCCATCGTGGCGCTGGTGCTGCCCGCTGGGTACTCCTTCAATCACGACGGCACGTGTTTGTATTGGTCCACCGTTTCGGTGTTTTTAGCGCAGGCGCTGGGGATTCATTTAACGCTGGGACAACAGCTGGCCTTGCTCGCGACGATGTTGTTTACGTCCAAAGGCGGCGCGGGAGTGGCAGGCTCGGCGATCGTGGTTCTGGCAACCACGCTTTCGGCGACGAGCGTGATCCCGGTGGCAGCCGTCGGATTAATTCTGGGCGTGCATCGCTTGCTTTCGTCGGCGTTTGTGCCGGTGAATGTATTGGGCAATGCGCTGGCGACGATCGTGATGGGACGCATGGAAAAAGCAGTGGATCTGCCGACGCTCTTCTCTGAACTGAAGCGCGGGCCGGATGAAGTAGCAGTCGAAGCATCATAGGTGCCAGCGGAAGCTTGTAAATGAAAGTGAATCGAACATGAGTGATCAGAAAACAGCAGTAGTTGTGAGCGCGCACTCGGCGGATTTCGTGTGGCGCGCCGGTGGTGCGATCGCGCTCTACGCGTCACGCGGCTATCGGATGGTGGTGGTTTGCCTGTCGTTCGGCGAGCGCGGCGAATCCGCCAAGCTGTGGCGGCAATCCGGCATGACGCTGGAGAAGGTCAAGACCGATCGCAAAGACGAAGCGCAGCGCGCCGCGGACGTATTAGGCGCCGAAGTTCAGTTCATGGACCTGGGCGATTATCCTCTGCGCGTTCCGGACGACGCTCTCTTCAAGCTCGCCAACCTCTATCGCGAAGTGCGGCCGGAATTCATCCTCACGCATTCCTTCAAGGATCCTTATAACTTCGATCACCAGTTGGCGAACCACATCGCGCAGGAGGCACGCGTTATCGCCCAGGCGCACGGGCATGAGCCGTCCATTCCGGTGATCGGCGCGCCCAGCTTGTACCTGTTCGAGCCGCATCAGCCCGAGCAATGCGAATGGAAGCCGCAGGTGATTCTCGACATCACTCCCGTGTGGGAAAAGAAATACGCGGCGTTCCAGATCATGGCCGCGCAGGAACATCTGTGGCAATATTACGAGCGCGTGGCTCTGCAGCGCGGGGCCCAAGGCGCCCGCAACTCCAGCCGCAGTGGCATGAAATACGGCGAAGCCTATCAACGCGTGTTTCCCGAAGTGACGGAGGCGTTTCATGAATAAGCCCGTCGTCATCACGAAATGGGATCGTCCGTCGATCGAGGTCATGAGCGCGCTGGAGCAAGCCGGCGTCTCCACCATTCACGAAGCGCAGGGACGCACCGGATTGCTCGCGCCGTACATGCGTCCTATTTATACGGGCGCGTCTGCCGCCGGTTCGGCCGTGACCGTATCGATCCCTCCCGGCGACAATTTAATGATCCACGTTGCAGTGGAAGTGTGCAGACCGGGCGACATCCTCATCGTCGTGCCGACGTCGCACTGCACCGACGGATATTTTGGCGAGTTGCTCGCGACGTCGTTGCGCACGCGCGGAGTGAAAGGGCTGATCATCGAAGCCGGATGCCGGGACATTCGCGCGCTCAGTGAAATGAAGTTTCCGGTGTGGAGCAGAGCCGTCAGTTCACAAGGCACCGTTAAAGCGAGCCTCGGTTCCGTGAATGTTCCGGTGGTGTGCGCCGGAGCGCTCATTTATCCGGGAGATGTGGTCGTCGGCGACGATGACGGCGTCGTGGTGGTGAAACGCGAAACCGCTGCCGCCGTGGCCGATGCGTCCGCTAAACGCAGCGCCAAAGAGGACGCGACACGCGAGCGGCTGCTAAAAGGCGAATCTGGACTCGACATCTACGGCTGGCGCCAAAAGCTCACGGCGCTGGGGTTGGAATATCGTCCACCCCTGGATCCTCAGAATCAGTGACGACCGGCCTCAGACCGCCTTATACATGTACTTGATGTTCCACTTGTAGATCAGCAGGTTGGGATCGCCATCGCGATTCACCTTCAGGCAGTCTTTGTCGTACCACTCAATGACGCCATGCAGAGTCTCGCCGTCACCGAGCACAATGGTCATGCGCGTTTTCGACTGCATCTGCTTCAGGTAGTAAAAATTCTCGGCGTTGGTCTGGTCCGGAGGCGAGCTGCGTTTCTGAACGTCGGGACGCGGGGGTCTCTGCATCTTGGCTTCGACCTTCGGAGGTTCGGCGAGGGAGGGCCTAATAAGCTTACGGTTTGCGGGCTCCACGGTGCGGGCTCCTTGCAAAAAGTGCGGATCTAAAGACTGCTTGCTTCTTTGATAGCACAGGCTCGTAGGCGGCTGCAAAGGTCTATTCTTTATGGTCGTAGGCACGAAGGCTCCGACGCGCGTTACCGCGGGAGCGTACGAAGTTCAGCAGCGAAGGCGTCGAGGGCGATTGATTTTTGGATATTGCGGCGGACCAAGCCGACCAGTTCATCGACGCGAGTGGTAGCGGCGCGCACCCAATCGAAGGATACTTTGCGCGAAAGCGGCTCGATTTGCGCGCGGACGTCCTCGTTGCGGATCGGAGAGACGCCGTTCGCGAGCAACAGCACGTCTTCGAGCAGGATATACAAGACCTCCAGATACGAATCGAGCTTTTCCGAGCGGCGCGCGGCGATCGACTCAGAATGCTTCATCCATGCACCGTAAGGATCCAGGCCTCCGGCGACGCGCAAGAGGGCGAGCATCGATTCCCGGCGGCGATCGTAGGTTTCCAGATCGAGCGAAAGAGCCATCCCAGGCGATCCATTGGCAAGCAGCAGTCGGCGCTCGGCGTGATCGAGCTTGCGGGCGGCGGCGAAGGCCCGCATGTCCTGTTCCGATAGCCGCCCAAGCTGCAACGGCAAGGAACGCGAGCGGATGGTGATCAGCAGATCGTAAGGATTGCGCGCGGTGGCGATCAGGATCAGGTGCGGCGGCGGTTCCTCCAAAATCTTGAGCAGCGAATTGGCCGCCTGCTCGTTTGCGCGATCGATCCCGTCGATCAAGAAGATCCGCCACTTGCCTTTCAGCGGTTTCAGCGACGCGCGACTTTTGAGAAGGCGCATTTGCGGAATGCTGATCTGACGCAAGGGGCCGTCGGGCGCGAACGTCACGAAATCAGGATGCGAAGAAAAGAAGAGAGGATCGTCGTTGCGCTTTTCGGCGGGCCATTTTTCCCGATCGGCAATGAGCGACGCGTTCGATTCCAGGCTGAGATCGTCCCGTTCGATCTTGGAGGCGTCGCCCAAGAGGGCTGCCGCGAAACGGCGCGCGAGCGTGGCTTTGCCGACGCCCTCGGGACCGGAAAAAAGAAGCGTCTGGGAGACGCGCTCGTTACGAATCATGTCCTCGAGCACGTCGCACCCGGCTCGATTGCCGAAGAAGTTGTCCAAGTCTTTACGCTAGCATCAGCGCTTCATTGCTGTCACAAGCGTTTCCAGGCCGTCAGATGCAGGCCCGGCGGAAGTTTGGCGTTGGCAAGGTCGAGATCGTCCCGCGTGATGGGGATGTCGATTTCGATCGGATTGGGCGGCGAAGGATAGTCCTGATGAATTGACAGTTTCAGCGAGTGGCGCGGCGGCGCGTCTTTGTTGCGTCTAGTATCAGGAGGAGTTTCGATATCGGAAAGCATTTGCGTCGAATCGGCAAGGCTACGGAGCAGGCTTGCGCGTTTGGGATCATCGCAGGTGAGGAGCGCTTCGCGGACGATTTTGTCGGCAGAGGCGTAGGAGACGACGGCGACCACGTGGGGTTCGGTCAGCCGCTTGTCTTTATTGTCGTCTTCCGGGATTTCGAGGCCCACGTAGCGCGTGGTCACGGTGTCGCGCGCGATGGAAAAACTCACCAGCGGAACGTAGGTATCGAATAAGCGACGCCCGGTTCCAAGATTGTGGACCGACCACCATGAGACTTCCTCCGTGCGGCGATCGACAACGAATAGATCCGCATCGACCGTCTGCACTTCTGTGCCGCTTTCGGATACGGAATAGAGTGGCTTCTGGCGAATGTCGGTACCGAGAGGCCAGGCTTCCACCGTGACGGTCCCCTCAACGCCAATGTCGCCGATCACTTCCTTGGATTGAATCGTCTTGCGCAGGAGCACCCACTCCTGGTGAGGATGGCCCGGCGTACTTGTCGCAGTCACTTCATAAGCAACGTTGCGGATATCGATGGTCCCGGAGCTTGCGGAGTAATTGACGGTGGAGGAAGCTTGCGCCTGCGTCGACTTCCCCGGCGCCAGGGAATTGGTCTGGGCGAACACACACAAGCTCGCGCACAACGCCAAGCCTATCGAACGAATTGTGGAGAACGGCGATCCCGGCACTTGTTCCTCCTGCGAGCCGCCGCATTCTTCCGCGAGGGGCAAGCGTGTGCTTTCTCATCGTATCGCGACCTTTGCTTGAACAATGCGGCTTGATAGCGTGCCGCTTGACACATGCCGCTTGATAGAATGAAGCCTATGACTTACTACGGAGCAAAAGACCTCGCTGCGTCTTACCGCACGGTACGCGGCAACACGATCAAGATCGCGGAAGAAATTCCGGAAGACAAGTATGGATTTTCCCCGGCCCCCGGCGTCCGCACCGTCGGCCAAACCTTGGTCCACATCGCGTTCGGCCACAAGTTCGCAGAACAGGTGAATCGCACGGAAAAGCGCTCCTCTATGGTGGGCTTCGACTTCATGAAATTCATGGGGCCGCTCATGGCGGAATCCGACAAGCCGCGCAGCAAAGCGGAAATCTTGAAGCTCTTAAAGGATGAGGGCGACGAGTTTGCCGGCTGGCTCGAGACGCTGTCCGAGGATTTTCTGGGCGAATCGATTACCATGCCTCCGGGCGGTCATCCTGCGAGCCGCACGCGTTTCGATATTCTTCTCGCTGTGAAAGAGCACGAGATGCATCATCGCGGGCAGTTGATGTTGGTGGAGCGCATGCTCGGTATCACGCCGCATTTGACGCGTGCGATGCAGGAACGCATGGCGGCGATGCAGGCACAGGCGAAAGCCTAGGCTCGTCGGAGCTGTGGTGGACTACTGCGCGGCGTGTGCGGTAGTCTCCACGGCCTGGATGAAGGTCACGGCGTCGATGGGTTTGTTGATGAACGTGTCCATACCGGCGGCGAGGCAACGTTCGCGATCTCCCCGCATGGTGTGAGCGGTTAGAGCGATGATGGGCGTGTGAGTTCCCTGGGCGCGTTCGCGCCTGCGGATGAGCGTGGTGGTTTCCACGCCGTCCATGTCCGGCATTTGGACGTCCATCAGAATAATGTCGAACGGCTTTTGTTCGGCCAGTGCGGCGGCTTGGCGGCCGGTGCCCGCGATTTCCACGGTGTGTCCGCGCTTCTCCAAAAGGCGTTTGACCAACCGCTGATTTACGGGATTGTCTTCCGCGAGGAGTATTTGCAATTCCCGTTTCGGTTGGTTTGCCGTGGTTCCGATCGCGGTGAGCATATTCTGCAGACTGACCGCGTCGCTGGCCGGAATTTCGGGGGCGGCCGCGGTCTGGCTTTTCCCGAACTTCGCGGTGAAACGGAAGGTGCTGCCTTGGCCCTCCACGCTTTCCACCCAGATCCGTCCACCCATCATTTCCACCAGGCGCGAGCATATGGTGAGGCCCAAGCCGGTGCCGCCGTACTTGCGGGTGGTTGAGCCGTCGGCCTGGCGGAAGGCTTCGAAAATAATCTTTAGCTTTGAGGCAGGAACTCCTATGCCGGTATCGCGCAGGGCGAACTCCAGAGCGACATTCTGGGCGTCCGCTGAGATCTCCGCCACCGTCAGCTGAATTTCCCCTTCGGACGTGAACTTAATCGCGTTGCCGAGCAGGTTCATGAGAATCTGGCGCAAGCGGTGAGGGTCGCCTAGCAGCGAATCCGGTATGTTGTCGTCGATCTTGATACGGAACTTGATCCCGCGCTTTTCAATCGCCAGGCGGACCATCTTGGCGGTGTCGTTGGTGCACTGACGCAGAGAGAATTCGATGGGATTGAGATCGAAACCGCCGGCTTCGATCTTGGAAAAGTCGAGGACGTCGTTGAGCAGCTCCAGCAGCGAATGCGCGGACAGGCGCGTCATCTCGAGATATTCGCGCTGTTCCGCGTTGAGTTCGGTGCTGAGCGCAAGGTCCGTCATGCCGATGACGCCATTCATCGGTGTGCGGATTTCATGGCTCATGTTGGCGAGAAACTCGCTCTTGAGCCGGCTGGTCTGGCGCGCTTCGTCGAGCAGTTGCTCGATTTCCCGGTTCTGCCGCTGGACGATGGCGTTTTCCCGTTCGGTGCGGGCCTTTTCTTCCAGCACGCGCTGCTTTTCCTGGGAAAGTTGGATGGTGCGCTCGCCAACAGCCAGCTCCAGGCGCATCCGTTCGTCTTCTAGACGGTAGGTGCGGCGGATCCAGATCAAGCGGGCCAGAGCGATCGCGGCCAGGACCGATGCCACACGGAACCACCATGTGAGCCACCAGGGCGTCAGGACGCTGAAGCTGACACGCGCGGGTTCAACGCTCCACAGTCCTTGGGCGTTGCGGGCCTCGACGTCGAGCGTGTATTGCCCGGGAGGAAGGTTGGGATAGTTCAACTCCCGCTCGGTGGTCTCGATCCAATCCGGCGAGAGATTTTCGACGCGATAGCGAAAACGCACGGAAGGCTCTTGCAAAAACGTAAGAGCGGCAAAGCGCACTTGCAGCGAATTGCGCTCGTAGGGCACGGATTTCTCGACGCCCGGTTCCAACAGCTCGCCCCCTAATTTCACGGAGGTGAAGGCGACGGGGGGAGGCACGTTCTTGGGGGGCAGCGAAGAAGGCAGATAACGCGAGAGGCCGCGGCTGGTTCCGATCCACACGCCGCCGTCCGCGTCGGCGTAGAAGGCGTTGGTATTTGCATCGTCCCAAATCAAGCCGTCGGAGCGGCCGTAGTGCATCCAGGTTGCGCCGTCGAAACGATCGGCGCCGCGATCCGTGCCGACCCACAGTTGGCCTTTGGTGTCGAATCCAAGGAACAGAACTTTGTCGGAGTGCAAACCGTTGGTGGACGTGTAATGCATCGTGCGTAGAATATCGTCCTTGTGTTTGCCCTCTTTGCGGAACGTGAGACGGGTGATGCCATCCGCGTCCCGATAAGCAACCCACAGCGAGCCGTCGGGATCCTCCGCGAGCCGTGCGACCATGTTGGATTGGAGACCCTCTTTCTGCGTGTAGCGTTTCCAGGTCCCTTCGCCGGTCTCGAGCAACAGGCCGTGGTCGCTCGAAGCCCAGATGCGCCCCTGCCGGTCTTGCATCACGGCTAGAAAATCTTCACTGTCATTTTTCGAAGCCGCCTGGCGTTCGAAGCGGGCTTGGCCCGAAAAGGGCACTGGCGCGGTGCTGCGGAACAATCCGGACCGTGAGGCAATCCACACGCGATCGGAACGATCAATGAGAACCTCGCGAATCCCCATTTCTGGAACGCCCTCGGGTGCACCGAAATGCCGCATCTGCCCGGTCTTTGGATTCAATTGGCGCAGACCGCCGGGCTCGCCGCCGATCCACAGGGATCCGTCAGAGCCGGCGGCCAGGGCGCGCACCATTTCAATTCCAGGAAGGTTCATCTGCCGCCAGGCAAGGGTGCCAGCCGGGGGATCGGTTGAGTCTTTCGTAGCAGCGGCATGCTCGCCCGCGCGCTCTGTGCCGGCGCCGCTCAAATCGCCGTAGGGTTTTTCGTAGGCATAGTTGAGGCCGAACTGAGTTCCCACCCACAGGCGTCCCGTGGCGTCGCGCGTGATGGACCAAATGGATTCGCGGCTCAAGCCCTCGTGGGTCGTCCAGCTCTGCCATTCGTTGTAGCCGAGCCAGCGGGCCAGGCCGGATCCCAGGAGTCCGATCCAGATCGATCCTTCCCGATCCTGTAAGACGGCCGAAATATCGTTGGCCGTGAGGCCCATGTCCGCGTCCACCAGTTCCCATCCGTTGCGGCCGGGCCGCGCTAAGCCGCGATAGGTTGGCACGAGAAGCTTGCCGTTTGGATCGAGCGCCAGCGTCGGATACGTGTTGTTCGAGTTCGGCAGTCCGCTTTGCAGTTCGAACGTATTCGAGCCGGCAGGGCGTTTATAAAGGCGGGTCGCGCTGCGTAACCACAGGTTTCCGTCCAGGTCGCCGAGGATCGCATCCCAGCGATCGGGCGGCAGGCCGTGATCCGCACCCACTTCGCGCGCGCGGCCGTGGTCCAGTACACAAATGCCGTTACTGCAGCCGTACCAAACCGAGCCTGACGGGCCGGCATAGACGCTGGAGACGCCGTCGATGTCGACGTGCGGCGGGCGGGGTTGTAGCGCGAACTGCATTCCCTTCGGAGAGGGTGTTCCCACGACTAATCCCCGCACGGTTGCCAGATACAAGCGCCCATCCCGATCGGAGGCTATCCCCTGCCGGCCCGTGACGCCGCTGGTGAGGGGCGAAGAAATGGCTTCAAAGCGTTGGCCCGTGCGGCGCGCGAGGCCCTCATCTGTGTTGACCCATAGCGTTCCATCGATCGCTTCGTGGAGCGCCTCAATGCGAGTTCCAGGAAGACCTTCGGAATTCGTGAAGGCCGTGAAGCGGCTGCCATCGTAGCGATAGAGTCCGTTCTGCGTGCCCGCCCACAGAAATCCGGAACGATCCTGCAATACGGATTGCACGGAAAGGTTCTGGAGTCCTTCGTCCTCACCGTAAAACTTGAAATTGTAGCGCTGCCCGAATGCATAGGGGGTGGAGGCCCACCACAGGCACAGGAGGCTTACCGAAAACCATTTACACCGTTGCAAAATCAATGGACTAATGTCTCTTCCTAGATTTCGGCGGTTCTCGTTGATTCCAATAGGGTATCCTTAGAAACAGAGGTATTCACGTCGCGCGCATGTCGTCCCCCGAATCCAGTCCCGCTTCGGTACAGAACTCGGGAATTTCCCAGGTGTCCTCGGCGGTTGTGGACCATGCGGATCGCTACCGGGAGGTTTTCGTCCATGCCGAGCCCTTCAAACACCTGAGTGTCGACGACTTTTTCACTGCGGATTTTGCCGAGCGCCTGCTCCAGGAATTCCCGCGTTTCAATCCTGCGTTGGCGCGCAATGAAATGGGCGACGTCGGCGGCAAAGCGGTGAATACGAAGATTCGGGAAATCAGTCCGGCATATCTGGAACTCTATGAAACGATAGGAGGCCGGCCGTTTCTGGAGCTGATGAGCCGGATTTCGGGGATTCCGGATTTAGTTCTCGATCCGCGTATGTACGGCGGCGGGACGCACGAGAATCTGCACGGGCAGGAACTTGATCCGCACGTCGATTTCAACTACGACGAGGCGCAGCAGCTGCACCGTCGCCTGAACGTGATCGTCTACCTGAACAAGGGATGGCAAACGGAATGGGGCGGCGCGATCGAGATTCATTCCAACCCGCGAGATCCGGCGAAGAATCGGATTCGCGCCTTCGATCCGATTTTTAATCGCTGCGTCATGTTCGAGACCAACGAGATTTCGTGGCACGGATTTCCGAAAATCACGCTGCCCGCCGACCAACGCGACCTTTCGCGCAAGTCGATCTCGATTTATTTGTATACGAAAACACGTCCCGCCGAAGAGATCGCGCCCGTGCATGCGACGTTTTACGTGCAACGTCCGCTGCCGGATCGATTTCGCGAGGGCGTGACGCTGGCGGCCGAAGACGTCGCCGAGCTGAAAAATCTGCTCCTGCGGCGCGATATCTGGGTGCAGCACTATCAGAAGCAGGAGCTGCAGCAGAATGGCGAGCTCGAAGGCAAGAGCCGTGATGTTCTGACGTTGATGGCGAATTACGACGCGCTGACGGCCGATGCCAAGGCGGCCTTGGCTGCCGCCGAGAACGAGCGTCAGCGTCTAATAGACGAGTTTCGTCTGCTGCAAGAAGCGCTGCAAGAGGAAAACGAAGCGCTGCATGCGCGGGTTCCGGCCAGTCGGCCGGAAGGGGCGGAACTCACGGCCTCCTCGGAAACTGCGATGGAAGCCGAACGCCGCAACGTCCGCATTCCGCTGACGGGCTATGCGGTACAGACGGAGATAGCCGGGCCGGCCTATTCCGATCTCGCATATTCGGACCTATGGATGGGGCCGCATGTGGAATTCGCGATCGATCCAAAGGTTCGCGTGAACCGCATAAAACTGCAAGGCTGGCGTCCGGATGGCGCGCCGCGTGGGAAACTGCGGATGGCTGTGGACAACGCCAGCGTGGAGACGATGGTTTCCGGCGGCATGTTCAGTCTCGAACTGCCCTTGCCGCGCGAATATCGCGAGACGTTCCGCGTGGTGGTGGAATGCGAAGCACTGCCGCCGATCAGTGAAGGCCTTTCTCTTAACGTTGACCCTCGCCAGCTGAGTTTCAAATTGGTAGAGTTGCGGATGTTGCATCCACTGCTGGCATTGGTTGCGAAGATGCTGCGGGGACGCTGAGGAAAGCATGCGAGTTCAGGCGCGCTCCCATCGTCCCGGCCTTGCATGCGTCGGCGCGCTAGACTGGAGATATGCCGCTATCTGAGCGCATTGTCGTCGATCCGCAAGTCCTGGCGGGCAAGCCGGTGATTCGCGGGACTCGTCTGGCGGTCGAGTTTATTCTCGATCTTCTCGCCGCTGGGCAGTCCGAGAATGAGATCCTGGCAAGTTACCCGGGCCTTACGCGCGATGACATTCTCGCCTGCTTCTCCTATGCCAGCTATTTGGCGCACGAATATAAGGCCTATCCGATTCCGGCCTGAGTGATGCGGCTGCTCGCGGGCGAGAATTTCCCCAAAGTGATAGTCGAATCGCTGCGGGCACACGGTCATGACGTGTTGTGGGCTCGAACGGATTGCTCGGGATGGAATGACACAGCTCTTCTGGATTTGGCCGAATCGAAAGCGCGCATCATCTTGACGTTGGATAAGGATTTTTGGCAGATTGCAATTCAACGCCGGAGCAACCTTAAACACTCCGGGGTGGTTTTGTTCCGCGCTCACCCGGCAACCCCGGCGAATCTTGAGCCGCTCGTGCATTCGAAGAAGCGGGCAAGACGTGGGCCGCATACATCAGTCTTATCGCCCGCGACGGGGTCCAGATGCTTGCCGCGCGGAGGGATTAGCGCCGGAGCAGTTGGTTTTCTATTACAGGAAGGTTTTGAGGTAAGGTAAACGAAGTGAAACCGCGTGTCGCCGTCATTGGAGCTGGTTCGTTTGGGCGCAATCATCTGCGCGTGATTCAACAATCGGAGAAGGCCGAACTCGCGGGTGTTTTCGATGTGGACCCCGCCAAGGCCGCCGCCGCGTCGGAGACGCATCAGTGCCGCAAATTTGCGGACCTTGACGCGTTAGCCGGTCATGCCGACGCCGCCGTGGTGGCGACGCCCACGGTGGCGCATTCTCCCGTGGGCTGCCAGTTGATGGAGATGGGGATCGACGTGATGGTCGAAAAACCCATCGCCGATACAGTGGACGCCGCGCGAAAGCTCGTGGAAACCGGCGCTCGATGCGGACGCATCCTGCAAGTGGGACACTTGGAACGCTTCAACCCGGCGGTGATCGCGCTGGGGAAAGCGCTGACGACGCCCCTGTTTTTCGAGATTCACCGGTTGAGCGAATTCAGCCCGCGCAGTTTGGATGTGGACGTGGTGCTCGATTTGATGATCCACGATATCGATATTGTGTTGTCGTTAACCAAGCAGGCGCCGGAGGAAATTCGCGCGGCTGGGATTCGGATTCTATCCGAGAAAGTCGATATCGCCAATGTGCGGCTGCAATTTCCATCGGGGTGCATCGCGAATATGACGGCGAGCCGCGTCTCCACCGAGCGCGTGCGCAAGCTGCGGTTGTTTCAGCCGCACGAATACATCTCGCTCGACTATGGACGCCAGGAAGCCGTGCGGTTCCGGGTGAAGCCGCCGATGGCGATCGATTTCACGCCGCTGGTATCGGTGAAAGACGAACCGCTCAAATTGGAGCTGGAAAACTTCTTTGCGAGCGTGGCCACCAGGCAGCCGCCGGTGGTGACCGGAGAGCAGGGGCTGGCGGCGTTAGAGGTCGCGCAGGCGATTCTGGGCCGGATCGAAGAGCACGCGCTGCAGGTTGCCGAGACGTTGCGTGCTGCCGAGGCTGTGAAGTGACGGGCGTCGGCGATGATGCCCGCTCACAGGGGACGACCGCCAGAAAGGACGCTCCGTTATTCCCGCCGGTAATCTGCGCGCCGCGCCGAGCGTCGTAACAAGTATTCGTCGTGTAGCAAACCATGGCAAACCCAGCCGACACAGGCCCAACCGGGCTAAGCCCGAGCGAGATCGACCTCCACTTATTGCGCGAGTGGCGCGAGCCGATGACGGCGCGCCGCGTTGTGGTGGCCTTGGTGGTGTCGGCCTTCTATCACGTCTTGATCATCGGATCGCTAGTCCTGGCGCCGGACATCGAACGCGTCGAGACCGCGCCTATTCCTCTGGCGGATATTCGCAAAGCAGTGCCTCTGTATGTGCCGCAGGACCTCATGCAGAGGGATCCGAACAAAGGCAAGATCACGCACATGCTGGACGTGCGCAGCGCGGCGGCTCCGGCTGCAGTTGCCCAAGCGCCCAGGTTTCGCCGACCGCAGCCGCGTCCCTTGGATATCGTTACGCCGGCCGTGGTACCGCCCGTGGTGCCGGAGCCCCCGAAGATTGAGGCCGAGGCCGCTCCCGCGCCTCCCCCTTTGCCCGAGGGACGTCTGCCGCCAGTGGCCGCTCCCGCGCCCCCCGAGAAGCCGAAGCTGGCATTCGAAAGCGTGGGCGCAGCCGGGACGGCGCCGCGGACCCCTTACAATCCGAATGCTTCCGCCAAGGTTCCCGATCCACGCGTGGTGGCGGAAAATGCGCTTCGACCACCTTCCGCGCAGCCGGGGCAGGGATCGTCGGGTGTCGTCGTCGGCGACGTGGACGAAATGAATTCCGCCGCCAGTCCGGATCAAGCGGCGGTGCCGGGACCGGTGCGCAGCAACCTCCAACTGCTGAGCGATCCCAAGGGCTTCGATTTCAAGCCCTACCTGATTCAAGTGCTGACGGCCGTGCGCCGCAATTGGCTCGCGGTGATCCCGGAAAGTGCCCGGCTGGGACGCAAAGGCCGCGTGCTGGTGCAGTTCATCATCGATAAAAGAGGTGGTATTCCGAAACTGGTCATCGCCGAATCGTCGGGGGCTGCGGCGCTTGATCGGGCGGCGGTCGCCGGCATCAGCGCGTCCAGTCCTTTGCCGCCTTTGCCGTCCGGATTTAACGGCAACGAGATTCGCCTGCAGCTCGCTTTCGCTTATAATCAACCAGCGGGACGCTAATGACGTCGTGCGAAGACGCAGCCACACGGGCATCCTTGCTTTCCCGCAATGACCCTATGAAACAACGATTCCGCTACGCAATGTTGACCTATGTGGTGCTCGCCGTCCTGGCGGGATTCACATTGACGGGCCAGATTCGGCTCGTCACTCTTCTCGTTTTGGGACTGTTCGCTTTTAAAACTTGGTTGGCAGTACTAAGGGACCGTGCCGACTAAGCTAGCGTAAGGCCCACAGTCAGAGCGTTTTATCCCCTCCTTAAGGTGATTACTCGAGGTACGAACGGTCATCCTCCGCATTAAGCTCGTACTCATCCGGTACGGAATAGCTTGTTTTCCTAGGCCGAAAGGGGCCCAAAAAGACGAGAAACGTTCCGAATTGGGAATCGCCGTGCAGAACTGGTTTCAAAATGGAAAGCGGTCGTTTCGGAGTGTCCTGAGGACTACTGCGAACACCTGCGAACGGACGCGGGTTAGCTCGTACTTTTATTTGATCTCTCAAGTAGTTACGGCTGTCGTGCGGTGTTGCAGCGGAGCCCTTGAGGAGCTCTCCTATCCGGGAATTCGGAATGGCGGAGGGCTTGCACTAATGCTTGCGTCGGAGGACAGAAAAACATCGTGACGATGCTCAAACGCAGTGCCTTACACATGAGCGCCCTTGGAACAGGCGCGGCGACGGCCCCAGCTCCCATTTCCATCGCGGGAAATTCCCGACGAAAGGTCGCGGCTAAGCCGATGGGTATTAGTGTGACGTCACGGACGCGCAGCGCTCGCGCCAAAATTTCTCGCATTGATGTAAAGATCGGCGGCAAATCAAACGCCACGCTAGCGACGGCCCAGGAATCTCCTGAGACTACTCGTGCGGCTAAGGCCGCCGCGGCCGAGCAGGCGAGAATCGAACTGCGCGATCGAGTCGTACTGGAGCATTTGCCCTTAGTGAAGGCGATCGCCGTTCGCGTGCACGAAAATCTTCCGGTCCACGTAGACATGGACGATCTGGTGCACGCCGGTATTCTGGGATTATTCGATGCCGCCAGCAAATACAACCCCGATAAGCAAGTGGCTTTCTCCAGCTACGCGAAGCATCGCATCAAGGGCGCGATCCTCGATAGTCTGCGCCAGCTCGATTGGGCGTCTCGCGACATGCGGCGCCGCCACAAGCAGGTGGAAGCCGCGACGCGCGAACTCGCCTCCGAGCTGAAACGCAATCCGACCGAGCACGAGATCGCCACGAAACTGGGCATCGAACCGGAACGTTGG
>Ga0182030_10005653_pt1 | contig 26473 bp, 17 predicted proteins | sample 812S3MmetaG_FD_121299 | JGI IMG/M metagenome (GOLD analysis project Ga0182030, IMG submission 121299) | Permafrost microbial communities from Stordalen Mire, Sweden - 812S3M metaG (Illumina Assembly) | ecosystem: Environmental > Terrestrial > Soil > Wetlands > Permafrost | place: Sweden...
GAGCGTCACGAGCCGTTCGCTGCTGAACTTGCGCCCCGCGGGTTGGAGCAAGGCTGGATCGGCGAGGCCATCGGCGACGAAGCGTTTGACCGCGCGTTTCAACCGCTCGACGCTCCATAGGGGGAGGGGAGGGCCGTTCGATCGCTCGCGCTTAGCGTTGAGCACGCGCACGACGTCCTGCCAGCGATGATCGGGGCGCATTTCTTTTACGATCGGCAGCCAGTGTTCGGCGGTTCGGTTGACGCGCTCGAAATAGGCTTGGGCCTTCGCGTCGACAATTTGCTTGATGGCGTCGCGATCACCGGCGCGCAGTTTGGGATTGCCGCCGACGCGGCCGCGTTTTTTGGCGGCGCGAAGTCCGTCCTTGGTGCGCTCCTGTATCAGCGCCCGCTCCAGTTCCGCGACGGCGCCGAGCACTTGCAATGCAAAGCGACCCTGCGGCGTCGTCGTGTCGATCGGATCGGCGAGCGACTTGAAATGCGCGCCCTTGGCGTCGAGCTCGGCGATGACAGAAAGAAGGTGCGACAGCGACCGCGCCAGCCGGTCGAGTCTGACCACCACCAGCACGTCGCCGCGGTGCACCCGCGCCATGGCTCTGGCCAACTCCGGTCGCGACGCCTTGGCGCCCGACATATGCTCGCGAAAAATCTCGGCGCAGCCGCCGGCCTTCAGCACATCGACCTGGGCGTCGGTCGCCTGGTCCTCCGTTGAAACGCGGGCATAGCCGATCAGCCGTCCTTTGACGGTCGAACTCGCCATCAGGAGGCGCCTTCTGTTGCGCCGCGGTCGGAGAGCAGCGTTAGCAGAGCGGGGTTAGTGTAGATTTTCTCCCTGCCCGTCTCGATTTCGCAGAGAATGCCGAGGGACGCGATGGCCTTCAGATAGACGGAGGCGGATTGGCGCTTGGCAATGCCGGCGTCGACCAGATCGGCGATCCGGCAATAAGGATTGACGAATATGATCTCGGCGAGTTCGCGGGAGTAGATCTTTGGCAAATCCCGCCGGATTCGGTCGGTTGTGCCGTCGAGCAGATTGCGGATCGCCCGGATTTTAGCCGTTGACCAGGTCGCGGTTTCGCGTATGGCGGCGAGCATGAACAAAATCCATGGCTCCCAAGCGCCGTCGGTCGTGACGGCGAGCAGGCCATCGTAGTAAGCCTTCTTATTATCAATGATATAGCGGCTCAAATATAGGACGGGAATGTCGAGCAGGCCTTGCTCGACGAGAAACAGCAGATTGAGAACCCGCCCCGTGCGACCGTTGCCGTCTGTGAACGGATGGATCGCTTCGAACTGGTAATGCAAGATAGCGAGCCGGATCAGCGGATCGACGCCGTCATCCGCATGGATGTAGCGCTCCCAGTTGGCAAGCTTGTCGCGGAGCAGTTCGGCGCCTTCGGGCGGGGTGTAAATCACTCGGCCGGTCACCTCGTTCATCAGCGCCGTGCCTGGGGTTGCGCGGATATCGAGGTCCACCCCTTTGATGGTCCGACAGATCTCGATGGCGCTCCGGGTCGAAAGCGGCTGGTTCTTCAGACTCTTGAAGCCCTGATAAAGCGCCGTGCGATAGCGGAGCGCCTCCTTGGTGGCGGGATCGACGCCGGTTTCGGGCCGGTTGGCAAAGCGGAATAGCTGGTCCGCGGTCGTGACGATGTTTTCGATCTCGGAGCTTGCTTGCGCTTCGAGGACGGGGATCGAATTGATCAGAACCGACGGATTGGGGATCAGTTGGCCGGAGATCCTGAGCTCCGCCAGCGCCGCGCGGGCTTCGACGCAGACCTTAAGAACGGGCTTGGTCTCGACGTCCTGGCTCGGTGGAAGTGCCGGAAGGTCATTGTAGGGGCGGGCAGGGTCGAACGACATGTCGATGAAGCCTGTTTCGATCGACAGATCGCCCCGGACGTGTCGATGAGATCGACAAATGCCGGAAGCGTGTCGATGATTCCGCATTCTATCGACATATTAGCGCCTGCGCAACCCGAATATACAAAGTCGAAAGTTATCATAAAACGGTCATTTGGAGGCGGGTTTTGATACGTTGCTGACTTTCGCCGATCGCCGCGGGAAGGTCTCAATGCGGCGGTAAGCGGACGACCGCCGACATCGTCGGCAGGGCAGATCGCCGATCTCCTTCCATGGGACGACGCATTCAAGTCAAATACTGTCTGACCGGCGTTTACTCATCACGGAAGCCGCGCCGGTCGTTTACGCAGGGGGTGATCCTGCGGGAGCGCCGCATAGGCCCGCAGCAAGGCGTCATTTTTCCAGGGAAAGAATGCACCCACTTTGGCAAAGAGATTGGGGTCCTTGAGCATCGCTTTGCGCAGATTTGGTGTCACTTTGAAATAAAGCGTCGACTTCGGGTTGCACCCTGGTTTGTCGTCAATCCAGTACCCGTCTCCGGTCGCGTCATCGCGCAGGGTCATCCTCGTGAAGCCGTGCCCCCCGAAGGTGGAGCCTTTCGATTCGCCATAATGAATGTACATTACCGTCGCGGTGTCCTGCTCAATGTGGACATCGAGCGACGAGCGCGACCGCCAACTGCCAGAGCGTGTGGGCGAAGAATCGATTGTGTATTCCTTGCCGACGAGGGCATGGCCAATGCCGAACCGTACAGCCTTGATGTCAAAAATATTGATACGATTGGAAAAATCGTTAGGTAAACTGATGTATTTGCTGCGGATCTGCCGTTCATAAAAGAAGTTAAATACGAAAATCAAAATGTAGAGGATAATGATATAGAGCGCTGCACTAAGAATACTGACTAGATGGTTATGGTCAATGGCAGACAGCGGAACCAACAAGGGGTTGTTGTTGCTCCCATTTAATATAGGAGTCAGCAGGCTTTTGATGGCCTCCAAAATATTTAAGCTGGATTCAAGATAAAATGCTGTTTCGATTGCGAGGATTAGCGCGATGATCCTGATGACATTGGCGCCGACTTGTTCTAGAACGAATTTTCTCGCATCCATGATTTGCCCTCTCGCTTGCTTGCACCCTAAATGAGTGTGGGGGGCGTAGCAGCCGCATTTACAGCCAGACCTTCTTGCAAGAGCATCCAAAGGGCGGGCATGTCGATCGCGTCGATCACCTCGACCGCGCGTCGCGGGGCGTCGTCCGGGAGGATTGCGACTGCACCATAAGTGGATCCGGCGCCCGTTTCTGTGCGTAATTTCAGCAGGCGGCGGCGCGTGACGAGGCGTGGATTGATGACGGTCGCGGCCAGTGCTTCGTCGCAGACCGGCAGATGCGTGCGCAAGGACAGGCATTCGCGAAGGTGGTCCGCGCCAGGCAACTTTGCTGGCAGGTAACCGGCGAACGAAGAAGGATAGAAAAGACCCCGTACTGTATCGAGCGGCAAAAGTGTGATCGGGACGGTCGAGGAAAGCAGCGTTTCGGCGGCTTCGGGATCGAACCAGAAATTGAACTCAGCCTTCGGCGTTGCGTTGCCGATGCGGTCGATCGCACCGCCCATTACAAAAACCTGTCCGATCTGGTTGGGCAGGTCCGGATCGCGCTGGAGCGCTTCCGCAAAAACGGTCGCAGGGCCAATCAGCAGAACATCCGGGCGCGCCCCATCGTGTGTGAACGCGTCGGCAAGGTCAATGCGCGCCGGCACTGCGCCGTCTGGAGGCTGACGCTCAAACGCGCCGCGATAGACGGCCGTCAGTTCGGCGAGGTTCTTGTGATAGGCAGGACGGCGGGCGCAAAAGTCCGCCGCTGATTGTCCAACCGTGACAGAAATGTCCGTCCTCCGCAATTTGCGCAGCAGGTGGCGGACATTGGCGGCGGCTTCTTCCGCCCAGACGTTACCGCTGGTGGCGATGATTGATTGGATCGAGACGGTGGCGGAACTGGCAAGTAGCGATATCGCGATCGAATCGTCGCCGTGGGCGGTCATGTCGGTTATGATGACCAGCGGTTGCATCGCGAGCCGCCCCCTAAGAGCCTTCAACGAGACTGCCGCCGTTTGGGCGGCGAGTCAATTTGCTTGTGGCTCGAGATAGAATCGTCCTCCATTGAACGAGTCCTCGACCAAAATTTAGATCATTCGCCAAAACCGGGGTCCATCACACGAGCAGCCGCGCCGCCGCGCCGAGCCGAGCTTCGGCGTCGTTGTAATAGCGCGCCGCCTGCTGCACCGAGCGATGCTGCGATTGGCGCATGGCTTCGGGCATCGGCACGCCGCGTCGCGCGGCTTCCGTCAAAAAGCCCGAGCGCAGGCCATGGGCGCTGAACGCGGACGGGTCGAGGGCAGCCTGAATACAGCGAGCCTTGACGATCAGATTGACCGCCTGCGGGGTGAGGGCTTTGTCCTGCAAAGTCCCCCAACGGTCGATGGCGCGAAACACCGCCCCCTTCGAAATCCCCGCTTTGGCGATCCACGCCTGCAGCGCCAGGACCGGGGGCCCGATCAGCAGGACGCGCGAGTCCTCGTCGGCCGAGCCGGTTTTGGTTCGGCCGAGCAAGATCGACAGGCAGGGCAGCGCTTCGGACCGCGGATCGGCGGGATCGAGCGGCGCGGGCGGCTCGCGAAAAATCTGCTCGAGCCGCAGGCCGGCGATTTCGCTGCGCCGGCGCCCGCCCGAGGCGAAGGCGGTCAGCAACAGCGCCTTGTCGCGCAAATCGACGAGCCGTTGCGTTGCGCAGCAATCGACGAGCTGGTCGAGCACGTCGCGGGTGACGGCCTTTTGGCTTTTGCGGCCGCGCGGCCGCGCCGCGGCGCGCACCGCAAGCCGCAGCGCCGCGCGCAGCGAAGGCCCGGCGAAGGGCCCGTCAAAACCGCGCCAGCGATGCAGCGTGCCCCAGTGGGCGAGGCGCCTTTTGACCGTCGCCGGGGCGTGCGGCCCCAGGCTGCGCAAATGCCCCTTGTCGCGCAAATCCGCTTCGACGTCGGGCGGCATGCCGTGCAGGGCGTCGCTTTCGCGTTTTTGCGGATCCCACAGGTGATGCGCGACGAATTTGAGCGCGAGGGATTCCGGCGCCGGCCAGGGCAGGGAGCGCCCGGTCGCAGCCAGCGACCAGGCCTCGAGATAGGCGAGGTCGGAGGCCAGCGCCTTGAGGCTGTTTTCGCCGATCCCCTCCTCCGCCAGATGCTTGAGCGTCGCGACGTCGTCGTCGGTCAACAGGGTCGCCAGCGCGTCGCGGCGGTCGATCGGCAGGATGGCGGCCAAAGTGTCGAGTTCGAGCGCGCGGCGGTCTTCGGCGGCCTGTTTTTGCCGCGCGATCGGGCGGCGGGTTGGATCCATCATGAAGGTTCGCCCTGTGCGTCGCGCCGCTTGTGGCCGCTTTAGGCCGTCATTTTGCCGGTGCGGAGCCTCTGCGTCAACACTATCGATAAGCTATCCTTATCGATAGTTAGAAGGCGCGCCAAAAGGTTGCGCCTATGACGGAAGGAAAAGCTATGTTAGCTTCGCTATCGCGAATTATTTGCGGGAAATGCAGGCGCTTGAAAGCCGACCAACGAATCGTCGAAATGCTCGATTGGGGCCAAATCTACGGCCCGCTGGCGCAAGCCGAAGACGCGCTCGCCCGCCTCGACGAGCGGCTGCGGGCGAGCCCAATCCGCGCCGGCTGGATCGAGCGCAGCCATTTTGCCGACGCCTGCGCCTCGCTGTGGTTCGAGGGCGGGCTGGCGCATCTCGAAGACCTCGTGCTGCATGACGCCCAGATGGACGTCCGCGCCCCGACCACGGAAATTGTCCGCGCCGCCCGGGTGCTCGCCGCCCGCCGCCGGATTCTCGCCGCCGCGCCCGGCTGGGCGCTATCGGCCGACGGCCTCGCCGCTTTGCGCGGCGGCGCCTTTTTGGCGGAAGGGGAGGGGAAGGCCGAAAAGCCAACCGACGGCGACGAGTTGGACGGGGAGGGGGCGTGGCTCGACGACGGCGACCCCGCTTCCGACGATCCGCTCGCCGCCGAACTGGCGGCGCTCGACGCCGCGCTCGCCGGCGCGACCCGCGCGCTCGAACGCAAGCCGGCGCGCGAGCGAGAGGAGCGCGATCCGCTGGTCTATGATCTCGACTGGGACGAGGACGAGCGGCTGGCGCAATGGCGGGAGGCGGTCGATCTCACTGCCGGCCTGCCGCCGGTGCTGGCGGCGGCTTTGACCGCGGCGTTGTGGGACGACATCGAGCCGTTGCAACATGCGCCCTGGCTCGGCCGCCTGTTCGCCGCCGCCCTTTTGCGCCAGCGCGGCAAAACCAAGAGACATCTTTTGTGCGTGAACTCCGGCGCCCGCGCCGTCCCGCGGCTGCGGCTCAAGCCAGCCGATCCGGTCGCCAAAATCCTGTTCTGGCTGGCGGCGGTTCTCGCCGCCGCCGAACAGGGCCAGAAGGATCATGACCGCTGGCTGCTGGCGCGGGCGTCGCGCGCGGGCAAGTTGCAGGGCAAGAGGGGGAATTCGCATCTGCCGCAGGCGCTTGACTTGGCTTTGGCCCGGCCGATCGTCACCGCCGAACTGCTGGCGCAAGAGCTCAGGGTTTCGGCGCGGGCGGGGCAGAACCTCATCGCCGAACTGGGCTTGCGCGAGCTCACCGGGCGGCGGCGCTATCGCGCCTGGGGGATTTTGTAAGATTGGGACGAGAAAAAATGGCGATATTGTGGTTGACGAACCCATAGCTAGGGCTACGCTCTATCCGTTTTCAGCACCAAACGGATAGAGAGATTCACCAATGGGGGCGGTCGAAGAAATCCTGGATTGGTCTGCGACCAAGCTGGCCCCATGGCGCCAAGATGCCCTACGCCGCCTTGCAGGGGCGTCCAGCCTGAGCGGACAAGACGAAACCGAATTGCTTGATCTTATCAAAGAGAAAGCAGGTTTTCCTCTGGCCGCGAAGCCACCGGCGCCGACGCCATTGGGCAAAGCGCACCTAGCGTCCGTTTCGAGCGGATCGGCTCTTCAGATCAAAGGCATTCGCAACGTCAAGAACGTCAACCGTCTCGTGCCGGCTGCCGCGCTGCCGTTCACGCCCAATGGCATGACGATTGTCTACACTTTACACCAAAGCGCTTGCTGAGGTTCAGACGAAGGGCATTACCCAGAAGGCGAATGAACTCGTCGAAACGCATTTGACGAAGATCGTGACGGACCATTTCGAGGTCGAACGCAAAACTTTGGAAATTACGCACCTCAAGGTCGGTTTGGCGCGAAAGAGCGGACAGACCAAGGCCGCATTCCAAACCAATCCAGGCACCACGCTAACAAAATTGACTTCCGAAATTCTCAGCGAAGGCGAGCAGCGCGCGCTCGCGCTTGCAGCATTTCTAACGGAAATCGCTGTCACGGAAGGAGCGGGTCCGATCGTCATCGACGATCCCGTTTCATCCTTGGACCGTGATCGCGGATTGAAGGTCGCGGCCCGCATCGCGACCGAGGCACAGAAGCGCCAGGTGATCGTCTTTACGCACGACTTGATCTTTTTCAACGACTTATGCCGAGAAGCCGATGATCGCGGCGTTCCAACCGAAACCATCGCACTCTTCGCCGACGGCGCCAACGCGGGCAAGGTCGATCCCGCCGGGGTGTCGTGGAAAGGGCTGAGCGTGGCCAAGCGCCTCGCGCGAATCCGGAACGACTTCTCGCCGTTGAAGAAGCTCCACTTGTCGAGCCCATCCGATTACGAATTCAAGGTGAAGCACCTTTATGGGCGCCTGCGAGACAGCTACGAGCGCGTCGTGGAGGAACACATCTTTTGCGACGTGGTCCGGCGCGGGGTCGACAGGATTGAGACTCAAAAACTGCGCATGGTGCATCTGTCCGACGCGCTCGCGATCCGATTCCATGATGGTATGACGAAAGCCAACACGCACAGCCATGACAATCCGGCGTCAGACACCGTCTCAATCCCAGATCCTGCCGCATTCGAGTCGGACCTAGCTTACATCGATCAGCTGATCACCGACCTCAAGGCGGAGAGCGTCTCTGCGGAAAACCACCGTCCCAGCATGAAGCCGAAAAAGGATTAGCAAGAAATTTTGGTCGTCATCCTCAAGTCCAGCCGCTCGAGTTCGCGGCGGCGGCCAAGTGAGAGTGGCAAAACCTATTTATCGTCGAGGATTGTATGACAGTTAGCGGGCCGGATTTTCGTCAGACATGGCTTTGGCGACAGGCATTTCAAACGCCACGATCGGATAGCACGACCGAAGAGCAAGACTTTTTCAGGTCGCAGTATATCTCAATTCGAGAGCGCACGGCGCAACTCGTCTCCCGGATAGCTGGTGATCTGCCAGGGATGACAGTCCACGATATCAGCCATTTGGATGCTCTGTGGGACACGGCTTCTTCTGTCGCTGAGGGTGCCGTCAACGTCAATCCGGCCGAGGCATTTGTTCTAGGCGCCAGCATTCTACTTCACGATGCCGCGATGAGCCTCGCCGCATATCCCGGTGGTCTCGCAGAAGTCAGATCAACGGTGGCGTGGAAGGATGCCATCGCGCGTCTCGCCTTAACCTCGGAGGAAGGCGGGGCTGAAAAGTTTGATGTCGAAAATCCGCCAACCGAAATCGTGCAACGTGTTGTGCCCGATGTCCTGCGCCGGCTACACGCGGAGCGGGCTGAGGAACTTGCCGAACAGGCGTGGCGCGAGGCAGACGGATCACAAGTTTACCTGGTCGAAAATTCCGAACTCCGTCAATTTTACGGACCGACTATCGGTCGGATCGCCCACAGTCATTGGTGGTCGGTGCATAAACTTGAGCAAGAATTTTCGGAGGATCTAGGCGCTCTTGCGAATCGAACCCTCAATCGAGTTGATCGGGTGAAACTTGCCTGTCTGCTGCGGGTGGCAGACGCCTTGCATCTCGATAGCCGTCGTGCCCCGAGATTTCTTCGGGCGATCACAAGTCCCAGTGGCATCTCGGCTCTCCATTGGTCGTTTCAGGAACGCTTGGCCAGGCCGCATATCGAGCTCGACGCGGTGGTCTTCACGACAGGTCAGCCTTTCGGACGAGAGGATGCAGAAGCTTGGTGGTTAGCATACGACACATTGAACTCCGTCGATCGGGAGCTCCGGGACGTCGATTTGCTTTTACAAGGCCGTGGGCGCGAGGTCCTAAAGGCGAGACGCGTTAAGGGAGCCGGGTCGCCTGAAATTCTTGCCCGCTCGGTTCAGACTAGGGGCTGGCGCCCAGTCGATGCTCGTCTTCAGGTATCGGACGTTCCGCGTATTGTAGAAAATCTCGGCGGCTCGAAGCTCTATGGCAACGATCCGACCGTAGCTCTTCGCGAACTTATCCAAAACGCAGCCGACGCGGTTCAGGCCCGGCGAAAATATCAGAAGCGCGCGGCGGATTGGGGCCTCATCTCGGTCGGCCTTCTCTCGGAGGGGGATAAGGTTTGGCTGGTCGTCGAGGACAATGGTATCGGCATGTCCGAACAGGTGCTGACCGGGCCACTTCTCGATTTCGGAACATCGTTTTGGCGATCACCCCAAGCAATGGAGGAGTTTCCGGGGCTCATGGCCGCAGGCATGCATGCCATCGGCCGGTTCGGAATCGGATTCTTTTCGGTTTTCATGTTGGGCCGGTCGTTCGCGTCTACTCACGCCGTTGCGACAAGGGGCAGGATACGGGTCGACTCCTCGAATTTCGCGGCGGAACGAGCGCCAGGCCTATTCTTTCTCCGGTACCCGATAGGCCCGTGCCGATCGATGGAGGCACACGCATAGAGGTCTTGCTGAAAGATCATCCACTTGAAGCTGGTGGGCTCCTTCATATCAACGCTTACGTGAAGCGAACGATGTCGTTGGCCACGCTTGTCGGCGCCGTAGCGCCCAACCTCGACGTGGCGACAGAGATTTTGGTGAAGGAAGGCACTCAACCGGTGGCGCGGCCAGGTGACTGGCTAAGAATCAGCGACTTGGATTTGGTGCGCCGCCTGAACCCGACCGCTGATCGTTCCGACGCTGACGCTCCAAAGGCAGATCGGGCGCTCATGCAGACTATCGAAGGTGAGGACGGTCAGGTTTTCGGTCGCGCTTTCATTTCGCCTTCACGTTACTCGTTTTCGGCAGACGGTGGATGGGTGACGATTTCCGGACTGCGAGCTGGGCGGCTCCACAACGTGGAGGGTATTTTGCTTGGAGAGGCAGTGACCGCTGCCCGCGACGCGGCTCAACCCCTTGCTACGAGTGGAGCGCTTGCACGCTGGGCATCTAAGCAAGCCGAATTGATTGTGGCGTCGGTCAAGGATGAAGAGCGGCAGGCGCGCTCTGCGGAGGTCGTCCTTGAATGCGGCGGAGAGATTGGAGACCTTAAGTTCGTAAAATTGGGAGCTGATTGGCTCAGCACAGGGGAGTTTCAGGAACGGCTTCGCTCAACGAAAGAAATTTCCGTCAGCTTTGATGGCGAGTTCAATTATGACGAGGATCGAGATGAGGTTCATCCCAAGGAATTTCGTGAAGATTTCCAAGGTTCTGAAGACATATCCATTGTTCTGAAGCACGACGGTGGGATTTTGAGGGCTGGAAGTAACACGTGGCCGAAGTCCGTTACGGGGCAGCCTAAATGGAGTGACTCGAACGTAGCGGAATACGCCAGAAAGCTGATCCGGCAGGCGTGGGGCGAAAACCTTATGGAGGACGAAGAAGAGCGCGTTGTCGGCAAAGTTAACGATTCCGAGATCACCCGCGGAGTGACTGTTTTTCGGATTGCAGATGAAAGCGAAGGTGACGACGATGAGCCATTTTGATAGGGCGCTCGAAACCTTCGGAGCTGGCGACGCGCAGCTCAGCCGCTTTTCGTGATCAATGTAGTTCGGTACGGGGTCCCAGCGCTGATCGGCGTCGGTGTCAATTCGTGCAATGTGGTTATATCTGATAGTTTGGCGGGTCAAAGCGGCGCCGACTGAGGTCAGGACTTGGGAAGCGGTTTATACCTGTCCACCTTCTTGAGACTTTGCCGATTATCACCCGAGAGCGTTATGATTTGACCCCCTTACCTCCATCCTCTGCAATAGGCGGCGCCAAGGCTGCACTGGACGGTTTTGAGTATCAACTCAGCGTCTCGGTGCTGACGGCCTTACGGCTGATGCTGATTACAAAATCAGCGACCCGTATCACGCTCGAACCCGCCAACGAGGAAGATCTGGAGGCGGACCTCGAAACAGCCGCGCCGGGCCGAGTCCAGCCCAGGGCGAACATGGCGGACGGCTACAAGCTTGTCATCCAGGTTAAACTTCGCAACAGCGGTCCCTGGGCGATCGCAGACTTCGATGCGTTGCTCAAACACGGCACGACCCGGCGGCCAGCCAAACATCATCTTGACGATCCCGGTATTCGCTATCTGCTAATCACCAACGCCGACGCCACCGGCGTGGCTCGCGACCTGCTCGTGCGCGGCTTGGAGGAATGGCCAGAAGAGCAGAGTTTCCCGGCGAGCCTATCCGGGACACTCCCGCATGCTCCCCAGGGACGAATTGGCATCTGGGGCGTTCTTACCGAGCGCCTCCTGGACCTGGAGATCAACGACATCCTCGGCTCGCTTTTGCGAGTGCCGCAGAACCGACGAGCGGAATGTCGTGCGCGGCTGCGAGATGAGGCGCTACGGCGAATGCGCGGAACGAGTCCGGGCGTTTGGACGCGCGAGGATTTGCTGAGCGCCGTCCGTGGCTGTGGTGGCTATCTGGCCAGCGCCCCTCAACTCGAGGCGTTCGTGCCGCCGACGAACTACCAAATCCTGAGGGATATGCTCGAACGGCGCAATGCTCTCGTCCTTACGGGACCATCGGGTACGGGCAAGACATGGACGGCTCTTGCGCTGATTGATCAGGCCCGGCAGCGACCTTCCGCTCCCGAAATTATTCAGGTCAATGTCAGTAATGGTCCGTCGAGCACGCGGACGCTAACGGAAACCGGGCCAAAGCTCTTCTACGTCGAGGACCCGTGGGGGCAATATAGTTTGCGTGGCGGAGCTGACGCCTGGACCGAGCAACTCCCCCGGCTGTTGCGTGAGGCGCATGCCGGACATCAGTACGTCATCACCTCACGTTCAGACATGCTCGGTCAAGCCAAAGCTGACGAGGGACTCAAACGCTGGACCATCGTGCTTGATGCGGACCAATATCGGGATGGCGAACTCGCGGTCATCTACGATAAACGCCTTGAGCTGCTGGCGACGGATCTGCAAGCCAAGGCGCTGGATTTCCGGGCGGACGCCTTGGACGCGCTTGAAACGCCGTTCGAAATTGATCTGTTTTTCACCTACATGGCCGACGGTCCGGAGCCGGAAGAAGTCGATCCCGCTTTCTTCCGCCGAATTCTCGCGCTGGCCCATCGCGATGCAGTTGAAGGCATAGTGGCCTCCTATCTTGGCGTCAGCGATCAGACCGGCTGTTCGGCCATCATCTGGGCGATGCTCGCGGCGAGATCGCAGTTCGACCGCGGCAAACTGATCAGTCTGAACCGGCAACTGCGGCTCATAGACTCGACTTTTGTCGACGGGCTGGAGAAGCTGGTGAACCGGCTCGTCGCCACTCGCCATCTGCGCCAGCCCGGCCAGTCCGTGAGCTTCTCGCATCCGAGTGTTCGCGCCGGCTTCGAAATTTTCGTCAAGGAAAATTGGGGGCGTAGCGAGGCGGCGTTGGCGCTGTTGATTTCTGCCTTGACCCAACTCAGCGGCTCGCACCGGGATTGGGCGATCGAGACCGCAGCCCGTACGGTCAAGGCGATTAACGATCTCACCGCTGGCGCTGAAAATCTTTATGCGAATTTCGAGGTCGATAACGTTAGTCGCGCCACGATCGATTCCTGGCTGGAAGAGAGCTTGATCGAGCCGCAAGCCGATTTCCAATCCTTGCTAAAACTGGCCTCTGATATCGGCTCGCCAACATCGATCCCCGCGGAACTCGCGCGCTGGTTTATCCAGGGTGTGCGGCGCGGCGGTCAGTTCTTTCTTGAACGTTGGCAACCGCCGGCGTTCGATGACGCCTGGTATGCGCGGGTCTCGTCCGATCCAAGATCATTCATAATTGCTGATCGCTTTGTTCGTGATCAGTTGCCTGTGGACCAGGATGGCTTGGGCAGCAATTTCGCAAATAGACTTGATCGGATCGCGACTGGCCTCACCCCGGCTTTTCTCGCGGCGGCGCGCAAATTGGTCACTTCTGGTTTTGATCGAAATATCGGCGCCGTGGCGACCGGGGCAGTGCGAGATCTCGAACGCTATGAAGAAGTGCTCGAGGCGGCGCTCGATGAACTTGCGCGCCTTCGCCGATCTTATGAGCGGGAGGCCAAAGAACAATGGCGCGCAATCGAGGACGGGGAATGCGACGAAGCCGTTGAGGAAGGCTACCAGTCTCATCACGAGGAAGATGGCTACGCGGCCGGCGTTCTCGTGGATGCCTATGTGGGGCAAGTCAGATCGCTTGGACGCTGGCGTAACTTGGCAGACCATCCTCGGGTTTCCGAGCTTGGCCGCGTCTGGGCTGATGACATTGCGCGAACGAGCGGGGCGGTCCCGCTAGAAGAACTTCAGACCCTCATTTCGGTCACACGATCCAGCAATGACGAAGACCGTGCCTGGGAGGCGGCGCGCGAGCATTGGCAAATTCCGCTCGCGTCCGATCTTGAACAGCGGATCCTTTCAAATCCGGACGACAAGAGCCTACGCACTGCGCTTGTCCATTGCGCTCTCACGGTGTCACCGGGCACCCTTGCCCTCTGCTTCAAGCATTTGGCGGCCGAACCAGCATCTTATGTGCACCTCCTGACGGACATGCATGAAGCTCGCCGCCGGATTTCAGGTAAGGCCCGCGCGAAACAATTACGGCCGGTCATCGCGGCGATTTCGAGTGCGGGAGCAGAGATAGTTCTGGCCCTATCACTCACGAAAAAGCCGGCTCGTGCAGTTGGCCAAGTGGCTTTGTCGATGCTCGATAGAGCCGCCGAGACACTTCCACCCTATGTGCTCGACCAGATCGTGCCAGTGATGATGATCAGTGGCGCCACTCCTTCGGCGGCCATTCGGCGGTGGCTTACCGAGACTTTGGACCACGGACTCGCGAAGGCAGCCACTGAGGCCGCAATCCGCATCGAGGACGACGCGCTCGTATGGCTCGCGCTTGGCCATGCACGAGCGGACGCGCGCGAAGTGGCGATCGGCTATCTTGCGGCCAGTCAGGCAGATCCACTACCGCAGCGCCTGTTGGACCTCGCATCGGATCCTGGAAGCCGGGTTCGACGCACATTGGTCCGCATCCTAACGGCTCGGCCACATCCTGATCATCAACGTGCGCTCTTAAAGCTGATCGAAGATGACTGGTCGAATGCCTCAGCCCATCACTACGACGAGCCGTCTTACGCCATCGCGCGGGAGGCGATTGTCGGGCTGGCCAGCTACGGCACCCTGCCGGACGAGATCGGCGAAGCCTTGTTGCTTCGAGCGGAGCGCACCGACGATCGTTCGCTCGGCATCGTAGCCCTCGACACGGCTGCTCAATGCTGTGGCCCTGCGATCCGCAGAAAGATCTGGGATCTATCGTTTCTCGATCAGCCCCGCTGGGTCCGCGTCGACGCCATCGACGCCCTGAGCAAGGCGGATGTTGTCGAAAGCGACATTCTCGATGCGATAACCGCGAGTCTCCTATTGCGGCTGGCGCCGCCTCTGGCGGCGTCGGCCTGCGTTCTGCTCGCGACGCACGGGCAAGTCGATGCCGTGGTCAAGGCAATGGAGCGGATTGGGCACTCGACAAAGCGCCGCGCGCTGCTGGTGTTAGGGGTCTGTGGCCTTGCAGATCGCGATCGCCAAGCTGCTGCCGGCCTGTTGGCGTTGCTTGATACAAATCATCCTGCGCGGCGATTACTCGATCTTGCTGCCGGCGAACGGCTGCCGAAAACAGTACTCGACGATCTTGGCCATGTGCGCTTTCGCAAGGCCGTCCGGGACTGGCTCAATGACAAAATCGCCAAAGATTGACGATCTGGGGGTGAAAGCCTTCGATCTACTGGCCTTGGCTGCTGCCTTTGCTCAGCGGCACGGTGTGGGCATCAACGATCCGGCTTTGGTCGAGCGGTTCCTCGCCGACGCTCTTCCCCGCCTCAAGGCTGCGCTGTCTGATCCCACTCTCCTTCATGGCGTACGCACCGAAAGGATGTTCGAGGCGACGGTTCTCAGCCTCGGGCGCTTCCGGCTGTTCAAGAAAGAGGATGTTGGGCGTGTACACGCCGCGACGAACTGCCGTGCGCCGGACTTTCGGGCGGTGCTAGACGATGGCGATCAATGGCTCATCGAGGTCAAGAACATACGCTGCGAAAATCGGACGCAACAGCGGACGACGATGTCAGCCGCCTATCTCGCTTCGTTGCAATCCTATGCCGCCGCGGTGCGTGCGCCGTTACGGCTCGCCCTTTACTGGTCGCGCTGGAACCTCTGGACGGTGATCGCACCAGATCGCTTCCGCCGGTCCGACGGCGGACTTCGGGTCACGATGATGGAAGCTGTCATGGCCAATGAGTTCGGACGCTTGGGCGACGTGTCAATCTTTACAAAGGCGCCCTTGCGGCTCGTCCTTAACGCGGCGACCGACCAGCCTCGCAAACTCAGCGCAGACGGGTTGGCTGAATTCGTCGTCGGATCGGCGCGGGTATATAGCGGCGACGTCGAACTAACTGACCCGCGAGATCGTCGACTTGCGGAAATGCTTTTTCTATATGGCGAGTGGCCAGTGGAGGGGCCGTTGGCCGTCATGAAGGATGACGCCATTGCAGGGGTTGAATTTGTAGCGGCGCCAGAGGAACCCTCCGAACAGGGCTTTGACGGGGTTGGCTCTGCGAGCCGGATCTTTGCCCGGTATTTTGCGACCCGGACAGTGGAGCGCAACCAGGTTGTCCAACTTAATGGCGCGCCGACCCCCGAATGGTTCGCACCGCTCGCTGCCTGGGATTTCGAACAAAGTCTACTTCCGCTCTGGCTCTTCCACCTGCAACCCTCATTCACGGCCTCGAAATCGCTCGCTGAGCCGGATGAGGAGCCGGGCCGGCGCAGACCTCCGGATGATCGCAGTTGAAAAACGCAGATGGCTGGGGGATGAAAAAATCGATCCCGGCGCGGCTCGTATAGGGATTTCGGGTGAGCCTGGGTCGAGCGCCTAATATTCCCGTTGGCCAAAGGGCAAATCACCCGCTGAACAAAGGAGCGCGCAAATGTCGGAGCCATTCCCCCACATTGAACCATATAGGAGCGGCATGCTCGATGGAGGCGATGGGCATCAGGTCTACTGGGAGTGCTGCGGCAATCCCGCTGGGAAGCCTGCGCTATTCCTGCACGGCGGTCCCGGTTCAGGCTGTTCGGCGGGTCAGCGGCGTTTCTTTAATCCTCACCTCTACAGTGCCGTGCTGCTGGATCAACGCGGGTCAGGGCGCAGCCGGCCACTGGCGAACGAACCCGACGCCGACCTCAACAGCAATACCACTGCCCAACTGATCGCCGACATCGAGGCATTACGCGAGATTCACGATGTGGATCGCTGGGTCATTTTGGGTCTGTCGTGGGGCACCACCCTCGGCTTGGCATATGCCCAAGCTTACCCCCACCGAGTGAACGCCCTGATACTGGGCTTCGTAACGACCACGTCCCGGCGCGAGGTACAATGGATCACCGAGGAGGTCGGACGCATCTTTCCACAGGCGTGGGACCGTTTCGCTACCGCCGTCCCAGAGCACTTGCGGCACCTCCGGCTGGTCGATGCCTACGCCACCATGCTCGCTGACCCCGACCCCATCATTCGCGATAACGCTGCACGCGAGTGGTGCGCTTGGGAGGAGGCACACATCTCATTAACGCCAGGGCACATTTCAAACCCGCGCTACGAGGACCCACAGTTCCGCCTGCGTTTCGCGCGGCTGGTTACGCACTATTGGCGGCATGCGGCCTTCCTTGAAGAGGATCAACTCATCCGCGACGCTGCTAAACTCAACGGCATCCCCGGCGTGTTGATCCACGGACGCTACGATGTTAGCGGACCATTGGTGACCGCTTGGCAACTCTCTCAGCGATGGACGACCAGTCGGCTGCGAATACTTGGCGACGCTGGACACGGCGGTGGTAAAGATTTTATGCCGCTAGTTCTCGGTGCCTTGAAAGAGTTCGCGGGACCGTAGTCACGCACTCGGGGTCGCGTGTCTAAATTGGGCGATACCGACAGATCAGCTCCGCCGTTGATCCGGGCGCACCCCAGGCAAATGAGCGAGCAGGCGGCCGCTTTGGGTCACGAAGAGCCGACGGGAAAAAACGCCAAATGTCAGCCCCCGCAGAAAGCGGTCGTAGCGGACGGGGAAATTATGCACCGTCTCGCGGGGAGGGGAAGCAATGTTTTCAGCTGGAGATAATCCTGGCCGAGCGCGGATGATTGCAGGTTCATTCGCAGATAGTCCTGGCCAGCCGCGTGGCTGGACGCAGTTATTTTCGGCCAAAAAAGCGGCTCGATGCAGGTCGGGCGGATTATGAATGCAGGCCGTTACATCTAAGGGTCGAGGGCGAGCGCAAACCGGTCGATGATTTTCAAAAAGCACATTGTGTTGCTATTTCTCGGCGTCTGGCCAATCGCCTCCTGTTCGCAAATCGGCGATGTCCTTGGAGTTTTTTGGGATCTGGAGGGAGATGCGCCAATCGTTCGTTTTTCTCCGGCGCGAAACGAACTCGACGCGCTGGATCGCGGTCATCTCGTCGGACTCGTACTCGACCTTATGCGCCCCATCGAGCGTGATCTGCTCGGCTTCTATCCAAAGCGCGACGGTGAGCAGGACGTCACCGAGCACGCAGAGGCCGTCGGCAGTGGCGACGGTGACTGTGCCGGGATAAGGAAAACATGCCGTCCGGAGCGCGGGTGGTTGCGCCTTTTGAACGCCATCAAACGGATCTGCAACCTCCTGGATTTGGTGCCACAGATCATTCAGAGACCAAGTTGTGTTGGACTCAGTGTTGCGGAAGATTGGCGCGAGAGGATCGGTATCCTCCGGTAAAGTGAAATCGATGTATTGCGGACTGGGAACTTTCCAATCGAGGGAGCGGAATTTCCGAATGCCGACCCGTGCAATGGCACAGGTCCTATGCCAAAAGAGCACAAAGTCCAGTTGCAAGATCGAGTTGATTTCAGCAGCCGTAATTTCGGAAAGGTTCCGGAGGGAAATGCCCGCGTGTTGCGCGACAGTCTGAGCCTCAGGGGAAAATCCTGATACACTGACGGCAATGGTTCGATCCGCGCCAATCGAAGCCTTCTTTGTGGCAAGCTGCTCGATCCAGGTTACGTCCTGAGTCTTTCGCCGGCGTCGACATTCGATCGTGATAAGCAATTCGGCGGTGCCGACCCTCGCTCGAATGCTGGCATCCACTTCTCTCATCCGACCGGTGAGTTTGCAGCGCAGCCGATCCGGCGAGGTGACGACTAGGCCCTGGGGGCCGGCGTCGGCCTCAATCCGCGCGATTAGCCGCTCGAACTCGCGCCATTCCGGATGCCGACGACGCTGCGTGGTCATTTCTTGGCGCCGCCCTTCGTCCCGGCGTTCAGGAACATCGGGAAGAAGCTGATCTGCTTCTTGATCTTGATCACGTCATCGACGCCAATCGTGTTGGCCTTCCTCCGCTCGCCTCCTGCGGGGGTTATGACCTCAAGGTCGGGGTTCTCAATGATCGCTGCATGCACGTCGTCCGCATGTGCAGGTGTGATGTTGTAGATGCTCTCATAGAAATCCAGGACGGGCATGGCGTCCCCGGATTCCGAGATCAGTCGCGGAATGTCACCAAGGAGCTGATCTTTTGCCGATACTCGACCGCTGACATCGAAGAGGTAGAGCATGCCTTCGTCATGCTTTGGATCGTAGGACAGCATGTTAAGGCCAGACCGGCCAAAATGCGCTTGCAAGCTGGCGTTGTCGTGAAGGATGTTGTTGTAAACCTGCCGTGCCCGATAAGCATTGGCGAAGTGGATTAGCCAATACCGCCATCCTCCGGGGTTGTTGATTGAGAACGGGCTGACATAGGGGGCGCACAATCGGAAAGCGTCAAAGACAATTTTCTCGGCAGTCCCTAGCCAGTCTTTCTGACTCATCAGCGCGTCCAGCGCCTGGATGTCACTGCCCGTCAGGCCGAGATGGTCGAGCTGGGCGCGAAGTCGCTCCGGCTGATCCTTCTGAAGGAACGCCAACAGGGAACTAATAACGAAGGTGTAGAAGATCTCAGCCGCGGGATACGAGTGCATGATGTCGAGAATGGTGTTTCGCTCGACGTGGCTATGTCCGCATTGATCGAGATTGAAGATGACGCTCCGATATCGGCCTTGCTCCAGTAAGCGCTTGATACTGGGATAGGCGACTTCGAAGAATTCGTTCAGATACTCGACGCGCAGATGCAATTTTGGGCAGGTCTGGCCGGCCTCCGCTTGCATGGGGGCGATATGCGTCTTCAAAAGCTCGATAGCGTCGGTGCTGGCGTCATTGAATATCAGGAGGCATTCGACTTCAACAGCTCCAAGCCCTTGGACGGCGCGCTGGGTATTCACCGCCTCGACGGCTCGTTTCAATTCCTCGATAAAAATTAGCGGCGATCCGGGCGAGCCGCACTTGTATCGCCCGCCACCGGCAAAACCGTCGACAATGGCGAGGCGAAACCGCTCCTGCTGAGGGCGTTTGCAGCGGACGGTCAGGTAGTCGAAGACATATTCGCGCAAGATTTTATGTTTGCGGCGTGAGTGTTCCTCCAGCTTTGCGCCATCAGCCCATTCGTATCGCTTCTCGACCATTTTGGCTCCCCGCCGAATCTCGACCTTTTACGCGACTGTTTGCCGCGAGGAGGGCATTTCGTCCCACGTCCGTCCACGATACTCGCGGCCGTTGGCTTTCTTCGAGCGCTTCGTGTTGTCCTTGCCCCAAGTTCCCCACTGTTTGAAGAAGAAGGCCGTATCGGTCGATAGGCATTGGGCATAAATTTCATCGATCCATTCCTCGCGGATCGGACGAGCGGATTTGCCGCTTTCTCCGCCGATGATCGCCCAGTCGATGGCTCGAAGGTCGACGGCGCCAACAGACCCGATCAGCGGCTCGAAGGAGATAAAGCGGATCGCGGCCGGCACCCGGCGGAGATGCTCGATTCGATTGACCACACTCACGTCCTCGATGCTCGTTCCGAGCCATACATTGGGCAGAACTTCTCCGATCTTGGTGGCGACTAGCTCCGCCATCCGCTCAGGCCGCTTCGTTAAGATTTGATAATTGTGATGGGGTGTCTCGCGCATCACCCGCCAAACATCGAGGATGAAGGCATTGCTGACCTGTTCGTGAAACAAGTCACTCATCGAGTTGACGAAAATCTTGCGGGGTTTGCGCCACCGATGCGGGATCGTCAGAGCGTCCTTATCTTCGCGCACCACACCATTCCAGACAGTGCGCCGGCCGGTTTTCCGCGTCAGCCCGGCATATTTTTCGACGCCCATGGCTTCAAGCCGCTTGGCCATCGCCATTGCATAGCAATTCGTACAGCCAGCGGTGACGACTGAACATCCCGCGACAGGATTCCATGTGGAGTCGGTCCACTCGATCTGTGTTTCAGCCATCTTGTCCTCCCGAGCTTTCTTTTAACTGCCACCGTATCATTCCCGTCTGCGCATCGGGTTTCGGATACGTCACAAAGCCAAATGCTCCGCGCGGATATTCCGCAGCCCAAGCCAACACCGCTTCCGTGGGTGTGACCAACCGCTTTTGACCCGTGGGGTGGTGGCAGTTCTTCCCGCTTTTCATATAAAAACCGCCCTCGTTGAGGAGATAAACGCGCCCCGACGCAGGATTCCGGCTTTCAATGGCGGTGAGACGATATTCGAGAACGCCAGAATGCATTTGGCGCACCACAGCACGTGCTCCGACTTCGGAGTTTCGGTAGTAGGCTTCGATTTCTCCCGGTGTCTGGGTGATGCACGGCGATTGTGGTCGTGGGTTCTTTCGGCGAGCCTCTTTCAGCTCGTCGATCACCTGCTGACGCGTCGTCGGCAGCGGACGCGGGGGCGTCGGGACGCTCATCAATCGTACCGCCTATCAACAATCGATCCAGCTGCAACCTCGCGAAGCTTAGGAAATTGCTGTGAAACCTCTGCCGCCGCTTGCGCCCGGCTAACTTTATCGGAGCGGTTACAAGTCAGCGTTCGCCCGTTGGGGTCATCGGAGAATCTTCCCAAAATCGTACGTTAAGGGCTGTTGCTCAACCCTGTTGCCGAGAAACCCGATTGGACAACCGATTTGGGCAACGCAGAACCCCCTGATTTTCCGTTGATGGTCAAATTGTTGCTCAACCGAACGTTTGCGCAACAGTCTGAGTCTGTTCAGATATTCGCTTAGAGTATGTTTTTGGGAAGATTCTCCGATGACCCCTACTTCAGGTTCCGAAACCTCTCCCCAAATTCGCTTGGAACCTGCGCGGGTACCGCGTCGCACGCAGCGACCAAGACTTCGCCGATCTTGCGCCAGCCCGTCGATGCGCTCGCGCACGCCCGCAATAGCGCCGGAACGGTCACCGCTGGCGCGCGCAGCAGGAAGCTTTGCGCCGACAGTCGCTGCCAGCCGTTCTTTACGAGTTGCTCGATGTCCGGCAGGACGTAGGGTCCGGTCGCCGCCTGCGCTCGTTCGCTGGTCCAGCAGTTGTGAATGGTCAGCATCTCTGCGGGCCGGGTGGCGCTGTCGATCGCGACCTTGACCGACGCCGCACCCTGCCATGGCCCGGACAGCGATGGGTCCCGTACAGCCTTCTCGGCATCCACCGTGTTCTTCACGAAGAGATCGCCGACAAATGTCAGCCATGGAGCGACGGCCGCGGACAGGCCGGCACGTGCCGCGCTGGCCGTCCAGAGCGCCAGCATCTGCTCCGTGACAGCCTCTCGCGCTGCCAGGACGAAGATGCCGTTCAGCATTCCGCACAAGATCAGTTCGGCGGCCAGTTGTCCGCGATCAAACGGCGGCGCGCCAGCCGGCAGCGGATCGGCAGCTTCGAGACCGTCCTCCTTGTAGTAGAGGCGGCAAAGGGTGAAGGATTCCGCCCAATCGCCGACCACCTCCACCAGATCGTCGAGCGCGGCGCTTCGTAAGCGACGCTGCAGCCGCAACTGGTTGAACGATAGGCGCACCACGCCGTAGATCGAAGTCTTGAGCCGCGCCTCGTGGGCGTGGAACTGCGCGTCGCCCAGCCCGGCGACGAATTCGAATTCGAGAAGCTCCACCCACATGATGTCGCTGGACGTCGAGGGAAGCCTGGCTGCCTTGACCGGCTCCAAGCTGCTGCAACAGGCTGGCGGCGGCGCTTCAAAACCCACAGGCAGTTTGCCGGCAGTCGTGTTCGCCACCCACATCAACGTGTGGCCGGCGCGCTTGCGCAGCAGATACATATTGTCGTCGGTTTCATCGGGGGCCAGCCGGTCAATCGTGCAAAGGCCTTCGACCAGACATGCCAGCGCGGCGCCATTGTCGCCGCCTTTCCAGCGCGCATAGCCTTCATCGACGAGGAGACCGGCGCAATAGATCGCCTGGTTGACGTCGTCCGCCAAGCCGCGGGCGCTCTGTAGCCAGTCTGCCGCCTCTGTCCATCCATCCAGCCGCGCGGCGGCGACGGCCGCCAGGCGATGCGAGAAGGTCTGCTGGAGATCGAACTCGTCTGTGGGCCTCCAGCTCGGAAGCAGCCTGCGCCAGATGGCGAGCGCCTCGGCGGCGTCACCCTTGCCCAGCAATATCGCTGCCCGTCCGTCTTCCTGGCCGGGTGACCATCCGATCTCGGCGGCCATCGCATTCGCCACCCGGAGCGCTTCCACCGGATCCTTCAGATTTTGGTCCGTGATGCGGGCGATCGTGCGTGCGGCCCCCTGGGCCAAGCCGGGTAGGCCGCACCGTCGCCCGAGCGCATAGGCTCGACGGAGAACATCGCGGGCCGCCAACCAGTCCGGGGCTGCGGCCTTGAGTTCGGCCAGCCAGATGCGCTCGAAGACGATCTGCGCCGTGGATTCCTGTCCGCCAACAAACCACAGAAGGCGGCGCACCTCCGTCGCGTCCAACGGCTCGCACGCATCCATGAGCACCCCGAGCGCATGCCGGTCGACCAGATGCGGCGTCAAAGTGAATCCGGCGACGGACGCCATGTCCGGCGCGCCGTCCGGCCCCGTCAAAACCTGATCGAACTCCGGCCCGTGAGCTTCGGCGAGCATGTCCGCCAGCTCGTCGGTCAGGCGAATATACTCAAGCCCGATCGACACGAGTTGCGCGATGGGGAGATTGACCTCGGTGCGCAGCAGCACCTGCGACAGGAAGAAATAGCGCGCCAGCCGCAGTGGTGCGCCCGCCACGTCCGCCGGCAGTTCTTCATCCATGCAGGCGATGATCGCGCGGGAGCCTCTATCATTTTTGGCCGCGGCGGCGAGCCGAAACTGCAGCAGGCGGATCAGGAACAGGGAGAAGCGATCGGTCTTGGGGCGTGCAGCCGTGCCGGTGCCGACCAGCACGAACCAGTCAGCGCTCGTTGCCAGCGCGTCCCAGGTCTCGTTGTCCGACTGGAGGATGCCGAACGACAGGCGCGCCACGGAGGCCCAGTCCCGGCCCGCAATGCCATGGAACAGGATCGCCGACACGTCGGTCGGCGACAAGGTGCGGAAGCTCAGCATGGCGCGGGCGATGCCACAATGCATCCCCGTCGCCCAGTCCTCGCCCTGGACGTCCTTGCCAACCTCGCGCAGCAGAGGCGAAACCCGGTAGAGTCCCTCCGCCGCGACCTCCACCCACGGTCCGACCAGCCCGTCGAACACAAGACCCGGTTCACCGATGGGCGCCGGCTGGCGCGCGATCGCGAGCACTTGCTGAAGCGGCAGGGCCTGCACGGTAAGGCTCAAGCGGTAAATGAGCTCTCGCGTCGGCCCGTCGAGCGTTGCGATCAACCGACGCGCTTCCGCGCGCGCTTCGACCACATCGGACGGCGTCGCCGCCAGGCTTTCCAGATCAGGCGTCGGAAAACCCTGCGCCTCGAGCGCGGCGATGCGGGCATGCACGAGCTGCGCATGGCCGCTGGTGTGGAGCGCGATGAACGTCGCCCACCATCCTGCGACCTTGGGTGCCGGACAGCCCCGTGCGATCAAGAACTCGGTGATCTCGTCCCGACTGAAAGCCGGAATCGGCAGCATGCCGTCGGCTGGCAAGGCGAGCGCGAGTGCCAGTCGCTGCGGCAGCACGGCGGCCGAGGTGATCACCAGATGACCGCCCCGATGGCCCAGGATCGTCTTGATCCGTGTCAGAGGCGTCTCCAACGGCCGCGGATCCTGCGGGAGCTCGATATCATCCAACACCACATGCGTGAGGCCGCTTTCTGCGGTCAATTCCGTGACGACGCGATCGAGCAGGCCTGCGAGCACGGCCGAATTGACGCCGCGCAGATCGACCCAGCCCCAGCTTGAGGTGGCCGCCGCCACATGACCGGCGGCAGCGATGGACTTCCCCACGCCTGTACCGCCCTGCAGGACCAGGATTGGATGGACGGCCAACCGCCGTTCGATGTCGCCCAGAACGGCCCCTCTGGCGTAATAGCGTGACGGCAATGGCGGGGCGCGGCCAACCGCCGAACGCTTGCCGCCAACGGCCTGGGGAAGCGCGCCATCCGCTCCCAGTGTCGCCAGATGCTGCGGAATGATGGCGAGCAACGCGTTGTAGGTGGCGGCCGGCATCGATACGTGCGTCCGCGCATGGAATACCCGCAGCAGTTCGGCCCGCGTCAGAAATCGGTCCTTTTGGCGCGTCGCCGTCCCATAGGCGATCTCGTAAAGATGCGCCGCGACGTCCTCCGACTTGTCGGGCGTGACCCCCATGGTTTGGCCCAGGACGACGAGTCGGTCCTTGATCTCCCGGATGACTTCCGGCGCTTCCTCGGCCTCCGTGTCCCACTCGAAGGGTGCAATAAGACGTTCCCAGATCGCCGCATCCGACGCAGTCCGCAGGAACGCCTGGACGGGGGCGGAAACCTTCCCTTCGGACAGCAGGAACGCGGCAATTGCCCGCGCACCACGCTGGCGTTCCGCCTCGTCGTCTAACAATCGGGCGTTACGCCACAGGTTCAATCCGCCCATACCGTCGCCGAACGGAGCGCCCTTTTCGACCGTGATGCGCGATGTCGTCAGGAACCGAAACCGAATCGACCGTGTCGGATTGCGCTGCCGATTGGCCCAGGCATTGTCGATCGCTTCGATCACGTCCCCGGACCGCAACGTAATGTTGCCCCGGACGTCCTTGACTTGGATGGTCTCCGCGACCAAGCCGCTAACGCGGTCGATGTCCTCCGCGCCTTCCAGGTAGAGCCTCTCCGCGTCATCCAGATGGATCCAGGCGAGAACGCTGCGCCATACCTGTGTCCAGTAGCCGCGCATCGACGCCGCCGCTTCCCGAGCGGGGTCGTTGACCAGAGGCTGGTTCTCGTCATCGGCGCCCATGCGCCCAATGATGGGGCCGGGGTCGCGTCAAAGCAACTGCAACAAGCAATGCCGGACGGTCGCAGATTTGGACACTCGGTAGGATTGAGCGGTGGAGTCTTCGTCCGTGTCAGGTTGACGCTTTTGGTGAGATAGCGGGCATTCGGCTGCAGCTACTGACGTTTATTTTAGACAGGATCGGTTCCCGTCTCAAATAAACGTCATTACAAAAACCGCAGTGGACCCATGATTGGCTCCGCCCTCACGGCGAAAGTTTCAAGCTGGAGACGGCAATTTCCCATGTATCCGCCCGCCGGCAGGTTTCTGCCCAAAGATTGTTGCGAATTTTAGTGGAGGAATTGATCATGTCAGCGAAGTGGAATTACGGGGAATCCGCCGTGAAACTTGCGGGCCATCTGTCCTTGGCGAAGAATAAGGTGCGGGGCAAGAAGTAATAGATAGGCCGGGCGAGTTATGCGCGGTCTATCGTGTTTCTTCCGGTCTTTAGGATCAGGGAGAGTAAGAGGACAGCGAGGGGTTTCGTGACGGGCGATTAGACGAGAGAGAGGCTCTCGGCCGCCTGTCGCGGAGACTTTGGAAATGGCGAAGATCGTTATGACGAGCGCGCGGGATATCGCGCTGGATAAGTTGGTCGCGTCCGATGTGAACGTCAGGCGGATCAAGGCCGGGGTGAGCGTCGAGGATCTTGCGGAGGATGTCGCCCGGCGCGGTTTGTTGCAGTCGCTGAATGTGCGGCCGGAGCTTGATGGCGAGGGTGCAGAGACGGGGCGCTTCAGTGTGACAGCGGGCGGGCGACGACTCGCGGCGCTCAAACTTCTGGTGAAGCAAAAGCGCCTGGCCAAAAATGCGCCGGTCCCTTGCATCGTGAAGGCGGACGGAATCGAGGAAGAAGATTCTCTCGCCGAGAACACGATGCGCGAGGCCTTGTTAGATCACCCCTCAACAAACTGTCTTCTTGCTGGCCTATCAGGGCGTGTATTGCAAACGTGGGGCCAAGCGTTCCCGCGGCTCTTGCGAGGACAACGCTTGACCCGACGGCGACACCCCA
>Ga0182030_10005654_pt1 | contig 26473 bp, 21 predicted proteins | sample 812S3MmetaG_FD_121299 | JGI IMG/M metagenome (GOLD analysis project Ga0182030, IMG submission 121299) | Permafrost microbial communities from Stordalen Mire, Sweden - 812S3M metaG (Illumina Assembly) | ecosystem: Environmental > Terrestrial > Soil > Wetlands > Permafrost | place: Sweden...
ATCGCCCCGCTGAAGAGTGCCAGATCGACCACATCGTGCCCTTTAGCCAGGGTGGGCTCACCGAGCAGGGCAACGCCCAGGTGCTCTGCGGCCCCCACAACCGGATGCGATACGAGCGGCCCCGGCCGGACGGGTAGGCCTGCGGAAGCAGTAGCACCCCCTCAGATACGCACACCGGAGATGAGTTCCCTCTGGATCGGGATCGTCAAGAACTTGGGCATCAGTGCATCGGCGCGTTCGTGCAACGGATATTCGGGCGTCTAGTTCCCTCGGCTCACTCTCGACCGAGCGCCGTCTCGAACCTCATGGAAATCGCCGCGGAGGGCATTGAAAACGCCGCGGGCGACATTGAAAGCGCTACCGACGGTCCGGCCTGGCAAGATTGTCCGGTGGCTGACGTGAGGAGTGCGGGGTGACGGTTGCGGCGGCGCCCACGGCGCCGGTGGCGCCGGTGGGGGAGCAGATCACGAAGCGGCGACTGTGGTTAATTCTGGGCGCGCTTCTCCTCGGCATGCTGCTGGCCGCGCTCGACTCGACCATCGTCTCCACCGCGCTGCCGACCATTGTGGGGGATCTCCATGGTGGTTCGCACCTCGCCTGGGTGGTGACGGCGTACCTCCTGGCCTCCACCGTCTCCACTCCATTGTGGGGAAAGTTGGGCGACCAGTTCGGCCGGAAATTCTTCTTCCAGGCGGCCATTGTCATCTTCGTGGTGGGCTCGGCCCTGTCGGGCTTCAGCCACACCATGACGGAGTTGATCATTTTCCGCGCCGTACAGGGCCTTGGCGGGGGCGGATTGATGGTGGGGGCCCAGACGATCATCGGCGACGTGGTGTCACCGCGCGAACGCGGTCGCTATTCGGGTCTGTTCGGGGCAATGTTCGGTGTGGCCACGGTCATCGGGCCACTCATCGGTGGCCTCTGCGTGACCTATCTCACGTGGCGGTGGGTCTTCTACATCAACCTGCCCTTCGGCATTCTGGCTCTGTTCGTCACCGGGGCCGTTCTGCCCGGGTCGTTACGGCGCGTGCATCACGCCATCGACTACCTCGGAACGCTCACACTCTCCGGTGCTGCCACGCTGTTCATTCTCTTCGCCAGTCTGGGCGGCATCTCATGGAGTTGGGGATCCGACAAGAGCGTCGCGCTGGTCGTGGCGGGCGTGGTGGCCACCCTCCTCTTCCTTTTCGTGGAGCACCGGGCCAAGGAGCCGGTGATCCCCCTCAAGCTGTTCCGCGAGAGGGTGTTCAACGCGGCGAGTTCCATCGGCTTCGTCATGGGTTTCGCCATGTTCGGGGCGCTGACCTTCCTTCCCATCTTCTTGCAGGACGTGAAGAACGTCAGTCCAACATTGTCCGGCTTACGGCTCTTCCCGCTCATGTTCGGACTCCTCGGAGCAGCCATCGTTTCCGGCCGCCTCGTCACCCGTTGGGGTCGCTACAAGGTCTTCCCGATCGTCGGCACCGCCTTCATGACCATCGGCGCCTACCTCATGTCGCTCATCGGGGTGCACACGGGGGCCTGGGTGGTGGCGGCCTACATGTTCGTGTTCGGTACCGGGCTCGGCCTGATCATGCAGGTCCTGGTGGTGGCCGTGCAGAACGCCGTCTCCTATGAGGACCTTGGGGTGGCGACGTCGAGCGCCACGTTCTTCCGCATGATCGGCGGCTCGTTCGGGACGGCCGTCTTCGGGGCCATCTACGCCAACGTGTTGACCGCCAAACTGCGTCCGGTCATCGCGTCATTCCCAAAAAGCGCGGCGAAGAGCATCAATTTGGAGACCCTGGATCCGACCGCGCTGCACAAGCTGCAACACCTTTTCCCGGCGGTCTATGACAAGGTCATCGGCGGTATCACCACATCCGTACAGACGGTCTTCCTTGTCGCGGTACCGATCTCTGCCTTGGCCTTCCTGCTGAGCTGGCTCCTGCCCGAGGTGGCACTGCGCAAGTCCGTGGAGACGGTCGATCTGGGCGAGGGTTTCGGGATGCAGGGATCGCGGTCGTCGCTGCAGGAGATCCAGATGGCTCTCGAACGAGTGGCCAACCGCGAGAACCGGGCCGAGCTGTACCAGACGCTGGCGCACCGGGCCGGCATCGACTTGCCCTCGCGGTCCTGTTGGCTCCTGTACCGATTGGCCGATCGTCCCTCGTGCACCGTGCGCGAGGTGGCCAAGCGGCTCAAGGTCGACGCCGAAATCATCCGGCCGGCCGTGCAGGGGTTGGTCGCGGCCGGCATGGTGTCCGAGATCCATCGCGGGGGCGAGCGCGACCTTGCGCTGACGCCGACAGGGCTGGCTGCCATCGACCGCCTGACCGAGGCGCGGCGCAACGGACTGACCGAGCTGCTCGAAGGCTGGAACCCCCAGGAGCACCCCGAACTGATCCACATGGTCAAGGAGCTCGCCAGCTCGTTGCTGGCTGACGATGACCGCATGCTCAAAGACGCGGAGCCACGCCAGCCGGCCGCCGCATCGACAGGATCCGGTCCCGCCTAGAGCAGTCCCGCAGGGATGTCCTGGGTCGAGGCGTCCCGCGAAGAGGCGTCCCGCGAAGAGGCGTCCCGCCTCGAGTTGTTTCTCCTAGGGTCAGCCCGCTGCGAGGGCGCCCCGGAGTCGCTCCTTGGCGTCATCGCCCGCGTCGATGGCATCGAGCCCCAGGAGTCCCGCGCCCAGCACCGGCGGCGCGGCGAGCCGCACCAGTCGTGCCCGCGGTGCCCGCGCGTGAATGCCGGCGGCGACGCGGGCATGGAACCCGGTGTCGCCGGTGTCGAAGATGCCCCCGCCCAGGACCACCTCGACGTCCGTGTCGGCCACGCCCAACCGGGTGATGGCGGCGCAGGCGAAGGTCGCCACCTCGTCGGCCAGAACATCTGCCGCCTGGCGCGAGGGGAGGTCACCGTCCGCCGCCGCGTCAAGGAGCACCTGGGCCAGCTCGAAAAGCCGGCCATATCCGAGCGCGCCGGTGTAGACCGCAACGAGGACGGCTTCGGCGTCAGCGTGATCGAAGTGTGCCGGCACGAGGCTGCTGAGGACGGTGGACGGGCCCCGCCCGTCGGTGGCGCGCAACGCGAGCCCGAGGGCGCGTACACCCAGCCACGAACCTCCGGGGGCGAAATCGCCCGAGAGCTCGGCCAGGGCGGGGAACCGCACCGTCGAGCCGTCGGGCCCTACGCCGGCGCAGTTCAACCCCGACCCGCAGACCACGCCGATTCCCCATCCCGAGGTGGATCCCGCTCTCGATACGGCGAAGGTGTCGTTGTACAGAAGGTCGACTCCGGTCCAGCCCCGCAATGCGATTGCGGGCGCCAGGTGCTCCTCGTCCACCGGGAGGTCGATCCCGGCCAGGCAGTAGACGCCCATGGGGCAGAGGGGAAACGGTGGATCGTCGATGCCCGCGTCGGCGGTCACCGCGGCGATGGCGGCACCGAGCGCGTCCATGGCCGCGTCGACACCGACCAGTTGATGGTTGCTCGGGCCCACTCGGGCGCGGCCGAGGAGGGTGCCGTCGACTGCGACGAGCACGGCATCGGTCTTCGAGCTGCCCCCGTCGAGGGCCAGGACAGCTGGCTCGGGGTTGGTGCGCATGCCCGGATAGTACGTTGCCGAACATGGGGATAAAGGTGGCCGTCGTGGGGGGCGGGAGCACGTACACCCCCGAGCTCGTCGACGGGCTGTGCGACCACGAGGACCGAATGGTGGTCGACGACCTCGTATTGCTCGATCCGAGCGAGGAGCGCCGCGAAGTGGTGGGGGGCCTGTCCGAACGCATTCTCCGGCAACGCGGCTGGGGCGGCAGCTTCTCGACCACGGCCGATCGCCACGCGGCGCTCGAGGGCGCCGACTTCGTGGTCGTCCAGCTGCGCATCGGAGGGCAAGCCGCCCGCCACGTGGACGAGACGCTCCCGGTCGGTTACGGATGTCTCGGGCAGGAGACCACCGGGGCGGGGGGGTTTGCCAAGGCATTGCGCACCGTGCCGGTGGTTCTCGAATTGGCCGAGGAGACTGCGCAGAGAGGCAATCCCGGAGCCTGGTTCGTCGATTTCACCAATCCGGTCGGCATCGTGACCCAGGCGCTCCTCGACGAGGGCCACCGGGCCGTCGGTCTGTGCAATGTGGCGATCTGGGGTCAGCGCCGGCTGGCGCACTACCTCGACGTCGACCCTGATCGGGTCGAGATCGAGCACGTCGGCCTCAACCACCTGACCTGGATTCGCTCGGCGCGCCTCGCCGGTGAGACCGACGACCGTCTCCCCGAGCTCATCGAGCGGTTCGGTCCCGAGCTCGCACTGGAGAGCGGCGTGCCGATCGGGGCGCTCCATCTGTTGCGCGCCCTCCCGTCCTACTACGTGCACTACTACTACCAGCACGACGCAGAAGTGGCCCAGCAGTCGGTGCCCGGCCACCGGTCACGGGCGCAGGCAGTGGCCGAGCTGGAGGCCACGCTCCTGCGCGAGTACCGCGATCCGGACCTGGTAACCAAGCCGGAGGGTCTGTCGCAGCGCGGCGGCGCCTTTTACTCCCTGGCCGCGGTGCGATTGATGGCGTCGTTGCATGCAGACACGGGCGACGTGCAGGTGGTCGACATGCGAAACGACGGGGCGATTTCCGGGCTGCCCGACGACGCCGTGGTCGAGACCCGCGCTGTCGTCGATGCCAAAGGCGCCCATCCCCTCCCGCAGAGACCGCTCCCTCCCGAGATGCTGGGTCTGGTCCAGCACGCCAAGGCGTACGAGCAGCTGGCCGTCAAGGCGGCGTGCTCGGGGAGTCGTGACGATGTCGTCCGTGCCCTTCTGGCCAACCCTCTCGTCGGGCAGTACCCGCTGGCGGCCGATCTGGCCGATGCGATGTTGGCGGCCAACCGTCAGTACCTGCCGCGCTTCTTCGTGCAGTGACGATGCCAGGCAGCTACGTGTTCGTGTCGTCGGCGGGCACAACGCCGGGGTCGGGCAGTGGCGCCGCGGCGAGAGGGGACGGTGGCTGCGAGGGCGTCGACGTCCGGGTGCGCGCCGGTGCGCCGAGCGTGTAGGCGGTCATCGACAGGGATCCGTACGTGTACCCGTCCACCAGCACATCGGCGGACGAGCCGCCCGCTGCCGCCAACCCGGCGATGTAGACAAGCGGGAGGAAATGCTCCGCAGTCGGCACGGCGTCGTGAAAGTTGACGTGGTCCCGCAACGCCAACACGCCGGCGGGCGACGTCGTCATGTGCGTCCGAGCCGCATCGTCGAACCGGCGGGCCCAGTCGAACCCTCCGTCGGGCTGGCTCCAGTCGACGCGGCGCAGGTTGTGGACCACGTTGCCGCTGCCGATGATCAGCACACCTCGGGAGCGCAGCGGGGCGAGCTTCGCTCCGAGCGCGAGGTGGTAGTCGAGGGGCTCCTGGGCGTTGACGGACAATTGCACGACCGGAACATCGGCGCCGGGGAAGGCGTGGACGAGCACCGACCAGGTGCCGTGGTCGATGCCCCAGCTGTCGTGGTCCTCGCCGACCCACGTGGGTTCGACGACGTCGACGATCTCGCGCGCCAGGTCGGGATCGCCCGGGGCGGGGTACTCCACCGAGAACAGCGCATCGGGGAATCCGTAGAAGTCGTGGATCGTCTTCGGTCGGGCCATCGCGGTGACGGCAGTCGCATTGATGAACCAGTGGGCCGAAATCGCCAGGATGGCGCGCGGACGCGGCACGGATGACCCGAAGGCACGCCACGCCTCGGTGTAGCCGTTGTGCTCCAGCGCGTTCATCGGGCTCCCATGACCCAAGAAGGCGGCCGGCATGAGCTCTGTGGTCACGAATCGTCAGCCTGCACTTTTGTCATCCCGCATTTCGGTCATCCCGCATTTCTGTCAGCCTGCGTTGTCCGTCGGTTTCGTGACGGTGGGGGAGTGGGTCGTCGTCGTGGCTGACCCACGTGCCGCGGTAGTGGTCGTCGTGGCCCCGTTCGCCGCAGTGGTCGTCGTCGTTGCCCCGTTCGCCGGAGCAGTCGTAGGAACGGTCGTCGTGGTGGTGGTGGGGAGCACGAAGGGAGTCGTCTCCCCCCTCTCGGAGGCCTGGGTGGCCGTCGGGGTGGCCGAAAGATTCGTACAGCTGCGCGCGGCCAGCCAACTCTGTATGGCGGTGGCCGCCGGGGCGCCGGTGAGGGGTTGGGGCAGTCCGCCGAGGATGGTGGCGGGGCGGAAGGTGGATCCGAGGATGTGGCGCCCTTCCACGGTGATGAGGAGCACCCCACTGTCGGTCTCGGGAGCGGTGTTGTCGTAGAAGGCGAGGTTACCCAGCCCGTATTCCACGTACGCACTCCCGAGGTAGCCGGCGCCGAGGAGCACGTGGGCGCCCGTGCCGACGACGATGTCCGCACCTGCCTTGACCAGTTGCTCGGCCAGCGGCTCCTGCTGGGGGTCGGGACAGGCCACCGTCTCGGCACCCCAGTCCAGGTAGACCACGACGGTGTCCGACGTCCGCCGGGCCGCCTGGACCGCCTGGATCAACTGCGTCGGATCGAGCGCGGAGGCAACGCCCCCCTGGCTCGAGGTGGCCGTCCAGGTACTGGTCAGATTGGCCGCGATCACCTGGGTGGCCGAGAGGATGGCGACGCGCTGCCCGTCGATGGTCGTCCGGTACGGGGCGAACGCCTGTGCCGCGTCGGCCCCGGCCCCCACCTCCGGGAGGCCCGCGCTGGCGGCCGCCGCCAGACCTTGCGCCAGGCCTGTCTGCCCGCAGTCGACGGCGTGATCGTTGGCCTGGTTGATCACGGTCACGGTGGCATTGCGCAGGGCGGTGAGGGCCGTGGGCGGGGCGTCGAAGATGTAGGGCTTGCTCTGCGGTTGTGGGCAGGTCCCATTGGTGAGGGCGCTCTCCAGGTTGACCATGCGCAGTTGCGAGCCCGCCAGCAACTGGCTCACCGTGTTCCCGAGGGCGGTCGCCGGGTCCTTGGTCAGCCGCAGCCCGACCGCACCCTCGAAGTGCACATCCCCTCCGAACGCAAGGGTGACGGCCTTGCCGTCGCCCTTCCAGGCCGGGTTCAGGGGCGAGTGGGCCGGGAACGATTCGTGCGAGGAGGCATTGCGGTGTTTCGGGGGTGGGGCGGTCTTCGGGCCTCCGCCGTAGAAGAAGGCGAGATAGACGAGGAAGGCGATCAGGAGGACGCCGACCGTTGCAAACTGGCGGCGTCTGCGTCTGACCCTGCGCGAGACCACGTCGGCACTATGTCACACGCCACCGTGCGGGCTCAGGGGGAAGGCGTGGCGTCCCACTGCCGTGCCAGGGCGGCAATGAGCCCACGGCAACCGGAGGCGATCATGGCCAGGCAGTCGTCGAACCCGCCGTCGTCGCCGTAATAGGGGTCCGGCACGTCGGTGGCCGCACCGGCGGAGGGGTCGAACGAGCGCAGGAGCACGAGTCGGCCCGGGTCGGCCCCCAGGCGGCGCAGCGTCTGCTCGTGGCTGCGGTCGAGGGCCACCACGAGGTCGATCTCACCCAGCCCCCTCCTCGAGATCTGGTGGGCTATGTGCGGATGGTCCGGGAAGCCGGCCCGTTGCAGGGCGGCACTCGTGCGCGGATCCATGGGCTCGCCCTCGTGCCACCCGCCCGTGCCCGCGCTGGCGATGAGCAGCTGATCGCCCAGGGAGGTGCCGTCGACCAGGGTCGTGGCGGCGGCCATCGTCCGGGCGGCCACTTCAGCCATGGGCGAGCGGCAGATGTTGCCCGTACAGACGAAGACGATCCGGGTCGGGTTCCCCGGGACGGGGCTCAGGAGCGCAGGGAGCCCGGGCGCCCGCCTCCTCACGCCGCGCTCGTCCCCGCGGTCCTCGTCTCACTCACCCGGCGTACTCGTCGCGGAGGGCCTTCTTCAGAATTTTGCCGGTTCCCGCCCGCGGCCAGTCCGTGCGCGTCTCGACCCGCTCGGGAATCTTCTGGGTCATCAGGCCGGCTTGGCGGCAGAACGCCACCACTTCGGCCAGATCGAGACCGTCGGCCCCTTCGGCCAGCTGCACCACGGCACAGACCATCTCCCCGCGGGTGGCATCGGGGATCCCGACCACCGCCACCTCGATGACCTTGGGATGGCTGTAGAGGAGGTCCTCGATCTCCTTGGCGCTGATGTTCTCTCCCTTGCGGACGATGACGTCCTTGAGGCGGCCGGTCAGGGCGACATGCCCGTCGGCTCGCAGCACGCCCAGGTCCCCGGTGCGGAAGAACCCGTCCGGATCGAACGCGTCCGCCGTCAGAGCGGGGTCGGTGTACCCGTGGAACACCATGGGGCCCCGGACGCGGACCTCGCCCTCCTCGCCGGGCCCGGCCATCCGCCCGTCGAGGGTGACGATGCGCACCTCGGCCCCCTCGACGGGCTTCCCGTCCGTGTTGGCCAATTGCTCGTCGGAGTCGCTGGGAGAGCCCTGGGCGATCATGGGGACCTCGGTCATGCCGTAGCCGTGTACGACTCCCCGGCCCCCGATCTCGTCGCGCACCTCGTAGTGGATCCCCGGGGGTTTGGCCGCCCCGCCGCCGGACATGAGCCGCAGGGTGGGCAGGATCGGCGTCGAGGGGTCTTTGCGTTGCTCGGCCAGGTAGGCCACGTAGAAGGCAGTGCTGCCGCCCACCATCGTGACGCCGTGCCGGCGGAAGAGGGGGAGCACGGCGGGGGCGGAGAAGGTGTCGACGAGAACGGCCGGAAACCCGAGACTGAGCATGGTCACCAGGTAGTCGGGCCCGGCGATGTGCGCGAAGGGGAAGGCGATGGAGCCCACATCGTCGGGCGACATCTGTAGCGCCTTGGCCAGCCCCCACCCGCCGGCGATGAGCGTCTGGTCCGTGTGCTGGACCCCCTTGGGGTCAGCGGTCGAGCCCGAGGTGTAGTAGATCCAGCGGATTGGGGCGTCGCCCGGTGCCGTCCCTCCCGGGGCGGGGGGCAATGAGGTCGGGTCCCCCTCGGGCAGCCCGTCGTCGATGACCAGGATTTCGGGCCGCGAGGGGATGTCGGCGAGTGCGCGCTCCGCAATGGCAGTGAAGTCGGTGTCCCGCCACGTCCGGGGGATGACCAGGAGCGATGCGCCGGTCTGGCGCAGGGCGAACCCCACCTCCCGCTCGCGGTAGAGGTGGATGATGGGGTTCTGGACCGCCCCGAGTCTGGACAGGGCGACCGAGAGCACCACGGTGTCGATGCGGGTGGGGAGTTGCCACGAGACGACCGAGCCGGCCTGGACCCCGAGGCCGGAGAGCCCGGCGGCCACCCGTTCGGCCCGGTCGCGGAAGGCGCCGAAGGTGAGGATCTGGTCGTCCGAGTCGATCAGCATGGGATGGTCGGGCGTCGCGTCGGCGCGGCGCGCCACGAGCTCCCACATGGTCCGTGCTCCGGTGAGGGTCTCGTTGGGCATCTCGTCTCCTTTTTGGCCCCATCCGGTGGCCGTGCGTGGCCCCATCTGATGGCCGTGCCGGACCCGATGGGGGACGTGGGCACGATATAGCCAGCTCACGAAGTCGGCGCGCCAGGACCCGGCCGCCACCCCGGAGAACCCGCGGGAGTGAAAAAGCGGGGTGACCGCGTGCCGAAAAGCTGGGGCTGGTCGTAAGCTGTCGGCGTGGGTAGGACCAGGTTCGGCCTAATGACGCAGCCGCACGTTGTCTGCGCCGCGGCGGCGTGCAAATATGGTCGTTGCATGGTCATCACTCGGGATGCACTGCGGGGCCGGGCACAATGATGCGCCGGGGTTCAGGGGGTGGGGACCGTGCCTCTTTCTGAGCACGAGCAGCGGATACTGGCCGAATTGGAGGAGTCCCTCGTTCGTCAGGACCCCGAATTCGCCGAGCGGGTGCGCTCGGAGTCCGTGTACCGCCACGCTGGTCGGTACTGCAAGTGGGCCGCCGCCAGCTTCGTGGTGGGCGTGGTGGTCCTGGTGGCATTCTTCGCCAAGACGCCCGTGGTCGGCTTCATCGGGGTCGTCATCATGTTCGGTTCAGCCGTCGTCTTCGAGCGCAATCTGCGCCGGATGGGCCGGGCCGGGTGGCACGACCTGACCAGGCCGAGAGACGGTGAACAGTCGAAGGCTGCTGCGGCGTCGAGCGGCTTCGAGGGCGCCGTCACCGAGGCCCGCGACTGGTTCCGCACCCGGTTCCACCGGCGAGAGAACTGATCCCCCTGCGGGCGTTCCCGCCCGCGCGACCCTCCCCGCCTCGCTTCCGGTGACCGATCTGGCCCTGGCCGTGGACATTGGCGGCACCAAAATGGCGGCGGGGCTCGTCGACCGTTCCGGGTCCCTCCAAGAGCGCGCCCGGGTGCCCACTCACGGGGAGGCCGACGCCCGCGGGCCGGAGGTGCTCTGGCGCGCCTTGGCGGACCTGGTGCACCAGGTGCAGCTCCGGGTGGCTCCCGGTGATCGCGTCGTGGTGTGCGGCGTCGGATGCGGGGGACCGATGAGCCCGGACGGTGAGACCGTGTCCCCGCTCAACATCGCGGAGTGGCGTGACTTCCCCTTGCGGGCTCGGCTGCACGAGCTCACCGGGGTCCCGACCCACGTGGACAACGATGCCAAGGCGCTCGCCCTGGGGGAGGGGTGGGTCGGCGCGGCCGCGGGACGGCACGACTACATCGGCATCGTCGTGTCCACCGGCGTGGGCGGGGGCATTGTCCTCGATGGCCGACTTCTCGGGGGTCGGCTCGGGAACGCGGGGCATATCGGCCATGTCGTGGTGGTGCCGGATGGCCGCCGCTGCGCCTGCGGTGGTCGGGGCTGTCTGGAGGCCGAGGCATCGGGCACCGCTATCGCGTCGCTCACCGGGCACCCGGCCGACGTCGCCCCTCCGTACATGGTCGAGCGCACCGGGACCCTGGTCGGTCGCGCCGTGGCCTCGGTCGTCAACCTGCTCGACCTGCCCCTGGCCGTGGTGAGCGGTTCGGTGGCCCTCGGGTTCGGCCCACCGTTCTTCGAGGCGGCACAGCGCGAGGTGGATCTGCGGTGCGGGCTCGACTACGCCAAGGGCGCGCGGGTGATCGCCGGCGGCCTCGATGACCGGGGCCCTCTGATCGGGGCCGGATGCGTCGGGTGGCGCCGCGTGGAGCCGTCGCTGTGAGCACCGCGGGGCACGCCGGATCCGAAGTCAGCCGCGGCGCGACACGCCCCCGACCTTTCGGCCGGGATGTGGCCGTCGTCCTCGTTGCGGTGGCGGCCCACCCGTCCATCTGGTGGGCGGGTCTCGCCGCGGCGGGCCGGATGGCCCGCACGCGATGGTGGCGCCGCCCACCGTTTCTCCCTCTTCCGGGGGAGTCCTATTGGCACTTCCGCTTGGTCACCGCATTCGGGGGTACCGGGACGGAACAGGCGATGACGGGGCGGGATGTGGTGGCCTACCTCCGATGGTGTCGGAGGACACACCCCCGCCGCGGGTAGCCTCTCGGGCGTTGTGAGTTCTCTGATGGCTGGAGCCAACGTCAACCGGACCCCCGAGCGCGCGCCGGTCCCGCCGACGGCGCCGACGGTGCCGACAGGAACGACGCCGCCCACGGTGCCGACAGGAACCGTAGAGGTCGTGTGACGATGGAGCGGGTGCTCCTTCTCAACGCGACCTACGAGCCGCTGGCCCTCGTCTCCGACCGCCGTGCCGTCGTCTTGGTGCTGGCCGGGCGGGCCGAACCCGTCGCCTTCCGGGATGACTGCTCCGTATTCCATTCGGCCTCACTCGACGTGGACGTGCCGTCCATCGTCCGCCTGGCCCACATGGTGCGGATCCCACGCTGGGCGCGCACCCCCCCGGTGACCAGACGGTCCGTGCTGCGGCGCGACGGCGGCCTCTGCGTGTACTGCTCGGAGCCGGCCGACACCATCGACCATGTCATTCCGCGGAGCAGGGGCGGGACTCACGACTGGTCCAACGTGGTGGCGGCCTGCAAGCGGGACAACCTGACCAAGGCCGATCAGCTCCTGTCGGAGCTGGGCTGGACCTTGCGCGTGAAGCCGGCCCCGCCCGACGGGTACTTGTGGCGGTTGCGGCATCTCTCCGATGTGGATCCCTTGTGGGAGCCGTATCTCGCTGCGGCCTCCTGACGCGGCACACGGTGCCGGCGCCGTCTGACCTGTCTGACCCATCTGGGTCGTCTGGGCCTCGCCGCCCCCCACATGCGCTGTTCGACGTGGAGCAGTTCCGGTTGTTACCCCGCCGACAGGCGGTGGCGCGCGAGGCGACAGAGCCGACGCTGGTGCTCGGGAGCACACAGCGCCCCGAGGTGGTCAACGCCGTACGGGCCGCCGAAAAAGGCGTGGTCGTCGTCCGGCGGCGGGGTGGCGGGGGAGCGGTCCTGTTGCGCCCGGGCGATCACCTCTGGGTGGAGGCGTGGATTCCGCGCGCCGACCCGTTGTGGGAGGCGGACGTGGCGGTGGCCGCCGAGTGGGTCGGTGCCTGGTGGAGCGATGCTCTGGGTACGAGCGACCCCGTCGACCCCGTCGACCCCGTCGACCCCGTCGTACCCGTCGACCCCGTCGACCCCGTCGTACACCGGGGCCGGGCGGTACCAGGGCCCCATGGCGCCCTGGTGTGCTTCTCCGGCCGCGGTCCGGGAGAGATGTTTTTGGCCGGGCGCAAGGTCATGGGCATCTCCCAGTGGCGGAGCCGGGAGGGGTCCCTCTTCCACACCTGCGCCTATGCCCATTGGGATCCCGACCCGCTGATCGATCTCCTGGACGTCGATCCGCCCACGAGGAAGGCACTGCGGCGCGACCTCCCCCGGGTGGCCGCCGGGATCCTCGACTTCGATACCGACGCCGACTCAGCCCCGGTCCCGGGCCAGGGCGCGCCCAGGCTCCCTCGACTCCGCCAGACGCTTCTCACAACATTCCCCACCTGGGAAAAGGACGGAACCTCCCGCCCCGCCTGACCCGTTCTGACTCGCCGGACCCCTCGGCTCCTGCCTCCTGCCTCCTGCCTCCTGCCTCCTGCCTCCTGCGGAATGCGGACTGCGGGTTGCGTGCTGTTCGCCGACTGGCGCCGTCATCTTCTCGGACCTGTCATGGGATTTGCCCATGGCGATTTCCGGGCGCATCCCCCCCTGCCGCCGTTGCGGCGCGTCACAGACGTTTCCCCTGGTGGACGACGTTGCGCGGAAGGAAACGGTGGGTCCTGCAGGCGTGGCCGGGTGAACGCCGGCTCGATCTGGGTCGACAGGGGGGTGCCAGGGGGGAGTGAGGGGTGGCCAGTGGTTGATAGGTGGAGGGAAATGGCGTAGAGTGGCGCGAAATGGAGTAGAGGGGCGTTCAAGGACGCAGTTCAGGGAGCGTCGTGGGAGATCTGGCCAGTGGCACGATTCGTGGGGCGGTACGAGCATTCGCTCGACATCAAGGGCAGGGTGATCCTGCCTGCCAAATTCCGTGCCCAATTCGAGAAGGGCGGGTACCTGGCTCAGCAGTCAGAGGGCTGTCTGGCCCTATGGGACCCCGAGGAATTCGATCGTCAGATGGCGGTCATGCTCGAGCGGGCCGAGTCGAGCCGGGCCAACCGCAACCGGGCCCGGGTGTGGGCCTCGACCTCGCACGAGGTGGAGATCGACCGGCAGGGACGGATGGCGATCCCCGCCCATCTGCGCGCGTTCGCCGGATTGGAGAGCGAAGTCCTGGTGCACGGGGCCATCGACCGGGTGGAGCTGTGGAACCCGCCTTCGTGGGTGGAACGTGTCCTCCCCGAGGAGGGCTGGTTGTTGAACGACGACGACGAGGCAGACGGATAGGAGTGGCCACTCAGACATCGATGACCCTCAAGCCGGCGGGTTTCGGCCGCTGGACCATGTGCAGCTCCTCGACCGGTGAAGTGGAAGACCACTCCACCCTCTTCCACTCAGGTCGGTCGGGTACGCCCCGTTCGTTCCTCCAACCAGTCGGGGGGCTGCAGATGGTCCAATCGTTCGCACACATTCCGGTACTCCGTGACGAAGTCGTCTCGTCCTTCGCCCCGGTCCCGGCCGGCGTGGTGGTCGATGCCACCGTGGGCGGGGGAGGACACAGCGAGGCGCTCCTGACGGCCTACCCGGGCCTGCGGATCATCGGTCTGGACCGTGACCCCGTGGCCCTCGAGGCCGCTGCGGCCCGGCTGGCGCCATTCGGCGAGCGGGTGACCCTGGTGCACGCCCCCTTCTCGGCCCTCGGCGAGGAAACCGCAGGACCGCTCTCGGGTGTGCTGTTCGATCTGGGCATGAGCTCGCCGCAGCTCGACCAGGCCGAGCGGGGCTTCTCCTTCCGCAGTGACGCCGCCATCGACATGCGCATGGACCAGTCCACCGGTTCGACGGCCGCCCAATTGGTCAACGAGCTCCCTGAGGCGGCGCTCGCCGCCCTCTTCCGGGAGAACGGCGAGGGTCGCCTGTCGGGCCGGATCGCCCGTGCCGTGGTGAAGGCCCGCCCGCTCACCTCCACCATGCAGCTGGCCGATGTGGTGGCCGGCGCCGTCCCGGCCGCCGTGCGGCGGAAGGGGCATCCGGCCAAGCGGGTCTTCCAGGCCCTGCGTATCGCAGTCAACGACGAGCTGGGGCAGCTCGAGCACGCCCTCCCCGTCGCATTGGATCGCCTCGCCGTCGGTGGCCGCTGTGCCGTCATCAGCTACCACTCCGGCGAGGACCGGTTGACCAAGCAGATCTTCACCGAGGCGAGCACGGGTGGCTGCACCTGTCCTCCGGACCTTCCCTGCGTGTGCGGCGCCGTGGTCCGCCACCGGCTGGTGTTCCGAGGCGCCCGCCGGCCCAGCTCCGAGGAGATAGCCGGCAATCGTCGCGCCGGGAGCGCCCGGCTCCGTGTCATCGAACGGACCGAAGGGGAGGGGGACTGATGGCGCCGTCCACGACCACGGCGGCACGGCGGGTCGCCACTTCGCGGGTCGGCAACGAGCCCGCACGCCAACCGTCTCGGCGCCCCCCGCTCCACGTCGTCCCCTCCCGACGTCGCGACGGTGTCCGGAGCCGCATCGTCAGGTATCTCCCCGCCATCATGGTGGTCCTGGCGCTGCTCGTGGTCGTGGTCGGACAGGCCATATTGGCCGACGGCCAAGTGCGCATGGCGGGCCTTGAGCAGAAGCTGCAGGCGGTGCAAGCGAAACACAGCGCGCAAGAGGAGAGGGTCTCCAAGCTGGAGACGCCGTCTCGCATCGTCAGCGACGCCACCGCGAACGGGAAGATGACCCGTCCCAGCCACGTGACACAGCTCCCCTACGTCCCGTTGAACACCCCGCTCGCCACGCCGAACGTCACCGCGGCCGCGGGCTCCGCCGTCACCACCACGACCACGCCGGCAGTGCCCAAGTGAGCGTCACGACGCGGCATGCGTCTGGGCGCGCGCGGCCCGACGCCGGCCGGGGCACCACGTCCCGACCCCGCGGCCTGCCCCGCAGGGGTCGGCCTGCGGTCGTCGTACCACCACGCGCGCGGCCGGCCATCATCACGCCTCGGCAGCCCAGACGCACGGCGGAAGACCGCCCGCGACCGCGTCCGCGACCGCGTCCGCGTCCGCGCACGTCGCCCACCCGCCCGACGGTCTGGTCGGCCGGCAACTTCGAAAAGCGGATCCGCCTGGTCCGGGTGGTGCTGGCCGCAGCCATGCTGCTCGTCGTGGCGCGCCTCATCGACGTCCAGGTGATCCATTCGAGCTCGTATCAGGCCGCGGCACTCAACGAATCGCATGAGGCGATCACGCTGGATTCGCTGCGCGGCGGCATCTACTCCCGCGACGGGTCGCCGCTTGCCCTCTCCGTGCCCACCGACAACGTCATCGCCGACGACTTCCAGGTTGCGCATCCGGCGAAGACGGCGGCCGCGTTGTCGCCGTTGCTGGGCGTCCCGGCGACCAAGCTGGCCTCGGAGCTCCACCGGCGTTCCGGCTACGTCGTTCTGGCTACGCAGCTCACGCAGAGCGACGGTCAGAAGATCGCGGCCGACGCCATCCCCGGGATCACGTTGGTGGCGAGCGCGAAGCGGGTCGTGACGAATGGAAATCTCGCCTCTCCCGTGCTGGGCTACACCAACGGATCCAATAACGGCGCGGCGGGGATCGAGTACGCCTACAACCGGCAGCTGGCGGGAACCGCCGGCAAGGAGACGCTCATCGTGTCGCCATCCGGCGTGGCACTGCCCGAGTCGACGGTGGCCGATCGCACCGCCAGCAAGCCCGGCCAGGGGCTCGAGCTCACCCTCGATACCCAGCTCCAGTACCAATCGGAGCAGGCCCTGGCCCAGGCGATCGAGTCCTCGCAGGCCCTCAGTGGGACCGCGATCCTCATGGACGTGAAGACAGGGCAGATTCTCTCCATGGCCAACCTGGTCTCGACCCATCCCACCGCACCGGTGTCGGCCACGCCCCCGCCCGTCGCGAGCACGGCCGGCGGCGTCATCCCGATCGGCCCGACGGACGCCGTCAACGAGGCCCAGAACAACACCGCCGTGACCCAGCTGTACGAGCCCGGTTCGGTGTTCAAGCTGGTCACGTTCTCGGCCGCGCTCCAGGACGGCCTCATCAATCCGAACACCGTCTTCACCGTGCCCGATCAGATCTCGCTCGACGGTTCCACGTTCCACGACGCGGACCCGCATCCGACCGAGCAGCTCACCGCCACCCAGATCCTGGCCCAGTCGTCGAACATCGGGACGTCCGAGATCGCGCAGGGCCTGGGGGAGCAGCGCCTGCTGGCGCAGGTCAAGAACCTGGGGTTCGGCAGGCCCACGGGACTTGCTTTCCCGGGCGAGTCCCCCGGACTGACCGCTTCGGCCGCCCAGTGGGAGCCGACGGACTATGTGTCGCTGCCGATCGGGCAGGTGGACGCGGTCAGCGCGCTCCAGGTCCTCGATGCCTACAACGCGGTGGCCAACGGGGGCACGTTCGTGCAACCCAAGTTGGTGGAGGCCACGGTGGACCAGTCGGGAGGGGTGACGGCGACCGCACCGTCGCGGACCCACCGTGTCTTCTCACCCCAGATCGACTCCGAGCTGACCACCATGCTGGAGCAGGTGGTCTCGGAGGGGACCGGCACCAGTGCCGTGGTGCCGGGCTACACCGTGGCCGGCAAGACCGGCACGGCGCAGATCCCGACCACGGGCAAGGACGCCTACACCGTCGGCGCCTACATGGCCTCGTTCGTCGGGTTCGCCCCCGCGGTGAACCCGACGTTCTCCATGATCGTCGTGTTGGACCGCCCCACGCCGATTTTCGGGGGGACGGTGGCAGCCCCCGTGTTCTCCCAGATCATGAGCTATGCGCTGCACCGTTACGACATTCCGACCACGGCGGGCGCCGCCAGCCAGAAGGCCGCGGCCCAGACCCCCAGCAGCCAGGCGCAGGACGTCACGTGAACCGCTACCATCAGCGGGCCGCAGGCGGGAGGCGCGGAGGCCCCGTGCCCCCCTCGCCGTGCGGGCGACCGTGCGAATTGTGCAGATGAACCTTCTCTTCGACGACATCGAAGTCATAGAGACTGCCGGGGATCCTGCCACGGTGGATGTTCGTGGCATCGCCCACGACAGCCGTCACGTCGTGCCCGGCGACCTCTTCTGCTGTGTGCCCGGGCGCCTCAGCGATGGCCACGCCTTCGCGGCCGAGGCCGTGGACCGCGGCGCGGTGGGGTTGCTGTGCGAGCACTTTGTCCCCGAGCTTCTCGATCGACCGGTTGTCCAGACGCTGATCGCACCGGGGACCATCCGCCCCGTCATGGCGCGCCTCGCCGCCGCCTTCTACGGATTCCCGGCGCGCGATCTCCTGACGATCGGCGTCACCGGGACGAACGGCAAGACGACGGTGACCCGACTGCTCGGGGAGCTCCTCGAAGCAACCGGACGACCGACGACCGTGCTCGGCACCCTTTCGGGCGTCCGCACCACGCCGGAAGCGACGGAGTTGCAGGGGCTGCTGGCCCAGGTGCGGGATCGCCAGCTCGCCGACGGCCGCTCCCACGCGGTGGCCATGGAAGTCTCCAGCCATGCCCTGGCCCAGTCCCGCGTGGAGGGCATCCACTTCGACGTGGCCGCCTTCACGAATCTGAGCCACGACCACCTCGACTACCACGGGACGATGGAGGAGTACTTCGCCGTGAAGAGCGCGCTCTTCACGGCTGACCACGCGGTGCGGGCGGTGATCAACGCCGATGACCCTTGGGGTCAGCGGTTGCTGCGCAAGGGTCGCATCCCGATGGTGGCGGTGCACCGCCACGACGCCAGCGATGTGGTGCTGGCACCCGGGCGGACCTGGTTCACCTGGCGCGGCCATCGCGTGGCCACGCCGTTGACCGGTGCCGTCAATGTGGACAACGCGCTACTGGCCGCGGAGGCGGCGCTGACCCTCGGGCTCGAACTACCCGAGATCGTCGCGGCGTTCCCGCACGTGTCACCCGTTCGCGGGAGGTTCCAGGTGCTCTCGGCGCCCGGAGTGGCCGGCACCGCCGTGGGCTCGCCGCCTTTCACCGTCGTGGTCGACTACGCCCACACGCCGGCGGGGCTCGACGTGGTCCTCCGGGAGGCGCGCGGGCTGGCCGGAGGCGGCGGAAGGGTCCTGGTGGTCTTCGGCTGCGGGGGCAACAGGGATCGGGAGAAGCGGCCGAAGATGGGACGCGCGGCATCGCTCCTCAGCGATGTGGCCGTGCTCACGTCGGACAACCCCCGTGACGAGGACCCGCTCTCCATCATCGAAGAGGTGCGGGCGGGAGTGGCCGCCGAGGCTCCGCCTCACTCTGCGTTCGTGGTCGAACCCGATCGGCACGCCGCCATCGCGCTGGTGCTCGATGAGGCCCGAGCGGGTGACGTGGTGGTCATCGCGGGAAAGGGCCACGAGGACTATCAGGAGATCGGTGGTGTGCGGCTGCCCTTCGACGACGTGGTCGAGGCGCGCCGTGTCTTGTCGGCCCGCTTCCCGGCGGACCCGTCGACGTGGGTCGCGGCGTCATCAGCCGAGACAACTCCCGAAGGCGAGTAGTCCGTGCTCGGTTTGGGGGTCTCGGGAGGGATCGCACTATGGGTCAGCATTCTCGTCACCCCGGTGCTCCTGCGATGGCTGCGCAAGCAGGGCATCGGGCAGCCCATCCGCGAAGACGGGCCGGCCAGTCACAGCGTCAAGGCGGGCACGCCGACCATGGGAGGGCTGGCCATGGTGTGCGGGGTCGTCATCGGGTATGCGGTCGGACATCTCGGCACGGAGATCCGGTTCTCCCGGACCGGCTACCTGGCGCTCATGGCGGTGGTGCTCTTCGGGATCATCGGATTTCTCGACGATTGGATCAAGGTCCGCCATCGGCGGAGCCTGGGCTTGAACAAGCGGGCGAAACTAGTGGCCCAGGTCGGTTGCGCCGTTCTCTTCGCCGAGCTGGCTCTGCATTGGGCCCATACCTCCACGGCGCTCTCCTTCACCCGCTCCAGCGTTCCGGGCGTCAACCTGGGCCAGGTCGGCTGGGTCGTCTTCGCCGTGCTGGTCATGGTGGGCACGTCGAACGCGGTCAACATCACCGACGGGGTGGACGGGTTGGCCGCCGGTGCCTCGACGTTCTGCTTCGCCGTGCTGGCGATCATGGGGTATTGGATCTTCCGCCACGAGAGCATCTACCACGTGCTCCCGGCGTCGGCCATCGATCTCGCCCTCGTCGCGGTGGCGTTGGCCGGGGCCTGCATCGGCTTCCTCTGGTGGAATGCGGCGCCCGCCAAAATAATCATGGGGGACACCGGTTCGCTGTCCATCGGTGCGGGCTTGGCCGCGCTGTGCCTCCTTTTGAACCTCGACCTCCTGCTCCCGATCATCGGTGGCCTCTTCGTCATGGAGACGCTGTCGGTCATCGCGCAGGTGGTGAGCTTCCGGGTCTTTCACCGCCGGATCTTCCGAATGGCGCCGATCCATCATCATTTCGAGCTCGCCGGATGGCCCGAGACCACCGTGATCGTCCGCTTCTGGGTGCTGGGCGGGCTCTTCGTCGCCGTCGGTCTGGGCATCTTCTACGCCGACTTTCTCTCGGTGGCGAAGCTCACATGACGACACTCCACCACTCGAGCCGCACGATGGGGAAAACTATGCAGATGTGTCGGGTGCCGGACCCTCTTTTTTGGCGCGCGGGCGCGGGCGTGGTGCGGTGACCCCGAGCACCGACAGCGCGGTACGCGGCACACCCCCCGCGGTGGGGCGGGCGCGCCCGAGCTTGATGGCCAGGGCGAGGAGACGGTCGCCGTCGGGCCTTGCGGCCACCATCTCCGAGCTGCCCACCGGAACGGTTCTCGCCGTGATCGTGGGCCTGCTCTGCGTCATCGGCCTGGTGATGGTCGGCTCCGCCTCGTCGGTGGTCTCCATCTCCCTCTACGGCAGCCCGTGGGCCATCCTCATCCGTGAGGCCATGTGGATGGGGGTGGGCGTCATCGCGTTCGGGGTCGCGGTGCGTTTCGACCACCGCAAGCTCCGGCGGTTGGCCCCGCTGCTCTTGGTGGTCACGTTCTTCCTTCTCCTGGTCGTCCTCGTCCCCGGCCTCGGGGTCCATGTGCAGGGGTCGAGCCGATGGATCGGTTTCGGGCAGTTTCGGCTGCAGCCCTCAGAGCTCATGAAGCTGGCACTGACGGTCTTCGCGGCCGACCTGATCACCCGCCGGCTCGACGAGGGCGCTACGGATCGCCGCATCATCGGTCCGCTCCTTCTGGTCGCGGCCAGCGCCGGGGTGCTCATCGTCATGCAGCCGGACCTCGGGACGGCCATGGTCCTCGGATGCATCATTTTGGCCCTGCTGTTCGTCTCCGGCGTGCGCCTCGGGCCGGTCCTCAAGATCCTGGTCGGCCTGGTCGGGATCGCCCTCGTCGTAGCGGTCGTCTCGCCCTACCGGCGGGATCGGCTGTTGTCCTTCCTGGACCCGTCCGCCCACGGATCGGGGTCGGGGTACCAGGTGATGCAGTCGTTGATCGGCTTGGGTTCGGGTCACCTCGCCGGCGCCGGACTCGGGGGCGGCCAGGCACAGTGGGGCTTCCTCCCCAATGCCCAGACCGACTTCATCTTCTCGGTCATCGGAGAGGAGCTGGGCTTCATCGGCGCCGCCCTGGTCCTCCTGCTGCTGGGTGCCTTCGCCTGGTTCGGGATCCGGGCGGCCACGCGGTCGCCCCAACGGTTCGGCGGACTGCTGGCCGTCGGGCTGGTGGCGTGGCTGGCGGCCGAGACGCTGATCAACATCGGCGCGGTGGTGGGGGTGCTGCCGGTGACCGGTATCCCGCTCCCTTTCATCTCCTATGGAGGGTCGTCGCTCGTCATCACCATGGTGGCGGCCGGCATCCTCATCAACATCGCCCGGCAGGAGCGCGGCGCGCCGCCGGGGCACGGCATCGTGCATCTGCCACACCGTGGGCGTGAACGGACCTCGGCCCGATCGTCGGCGGCCGGCGGGCGAGGTCGGTGAAGGAGGGACGTGACATCGTGATCGCCGGCGGTGGGACCGGAGGTCACGTCGTGCCGTCGTTGCAGATCGCCCGGGCGCTGGAGGCGCGGGGCCATCCCGCCCGGACCATCGAGCTCTTCGGTTCTCGCCGGGGCCAGGAGGCGGCCCTATGGCCGACGCTCGAGTTCCCCTTCACACTCCTGCCGGGACGGGGCATCCGTCGCAGCGTCCGCCTCGGCGCGCTCATTGACAATGCCGGTGCCGTGCTCGGCCTCCTGGCTGCGACCGTGGCCGCGATCGTCTCCTTCCTGGCGCGCCGGCCGCGGGTGGCCGTGGTCGTCGGGGGCTATGCCAGCTTTCCGGCCGGGATCGCCGCCCTGCTCACGCGGGTACCCATGGTGCTCGTCAACACCGATGCGGTCCCCGGGGCCGTCAACGGGCTGCTGGGCCGGTTCGCGGCCGCGAACGCCGTGGCCTTCCCCGGGACCGAGTTGCCGCGGGCCGTGGTGACCGGGACGCCCGTCCGTCCCGAGCTCGACGCACTCGACCGCTCGCCGGCGGGGCGACGGGTGGCGAGGGCGATGCTCGGTCTGCCCGAGGAGCGCCGGACGCTGGCCGCGTTCGGCGGCTCGCTGGGCGCCCGTCGCATCAACGCCGCCGTGGCCGACCTGGCCGCGCGCTGGTTCGACCGCCGGGATCTCTCGCTGTACCAGGTGGCCGGTCGGCGTGACTATGCGCAGTACGCGCGCGGAGGGGGAGATCCTGCCGGGCCCGGGGGGCTGGCGTACCAGGTGGTGCCCTTCGAGGATCGGATGCCCGTTTTGTACCGTGCCGCCGACCTGTTCGTGTGCCGCGCCGGGGCCATGACGGTGGCCGAGCTGCTGGTGTGCGGCATCCCGGCCATCCTGGTGCCACTGCCGGGGGCGCCGCGGGACCATCAAACCCGCAATGCCGAGGCACTGGTTGCCGCCGGGGCGGCGATCCTCTTGCCCGATGCCGAATGCAATGCGGACCGGCTGGAGGTCGAGGTGGCTGCGTTGCTGTCCGATGCCGACCGCCTCGCGGCCATGGGCGCGGCCGCCCGACGCCTGGGCACCCCGATGCCGCCGCCGCCGTGGCCGAGCTGGTCGATGCCCATGCCCGCTGAACCCCTCGAGGCGCTGGACCTGCGCACCCCCCAGCGCATCCACATCGTGGGCATCGGCGGTGCGGGAATGAGCGCCATCGGCCTCGTGCTCCGGTCCATGGGGCACACGGTGTCCGGTTCGGACCTCAAGGAGTCACCGGTGGCGGCCCGGCTGCGGGCGCAGGGGATCAGGGTTGCCGTGGGCCACCGGGCGGAGAACGTGGGACAGGTCGATGCCATCACGTACTCGCCCGCCGTGGCGGCCACCAACGTCGAGATCGTCACCGCCGCCGAGCGGGGCGCCCGCGTGGTGGCCCGCTCCGGCGTACTGGCCGCCATCTGCGCCACCCGGCGCTGCCTCGCCGTGGCCGGGACGAAGGGCAAGACCACCACGGCGTCGATGCTCTCCCTCATCCTGATTGAGGCGGGCCTGCGCCCCTCCTTTCTCATCGGCGCCGACGTCAACGAGGTCGGCACGAACGCCGTGTGGGACAGCGGGGAGTGGCTGGTGGTGGAGGCCGACGAGAGCTTCGGGACCTTCCAGGCACTGCGTCCCGACTGGGCCGTCCTGACCAACGTCGAGTCGGACCATCTCGACCACTACGGCACGTTCGCCCGCCTGCGTGCCGCCTTCGACCAATTCGTGGCCCAGGCGAGCCTCGGGTCGGTGGTCTCGGCGGACGATGTCGAGGCGGCCGCCCTGGGGAGGGATCACGGTTCGTGGAGCGTCGGCACGGCCTCCGACGCCGCCTTCACCATGACCGACGTCTCCTTGAGCCGGAGTTCGGTCTCCTTCACCCTCCACGGTCCTGAGGGCGAGCTGGGCCCGTTGACCCTGGGGGTGCCGGGTCTGCACAACGCCCGGAACGCGGCCCTGGCGTTGGTGACGGCCCTCCAGGTCGGCGTCCCGTTCGCGGCGGGGGCCGCTGCACTGGCCCGGTTCGCCGGGGTGACCAGACGCTTCGAGTTCCGCGGCGAAGCCCATGGCGTCACCTTCGTCGATGACTACGCCCACCTTCCCTTCGCGGTGCGGGCCGCACTGGCCACCGCGCGCGCGGGCGGGTGGTCCCGGGTCATCGCCGTGTTCCAGCCGCACCGCTACTCCCGCACTGCGGAGCTGGCCGAAGAGTTCGGCCGTGCGTTCGTCGATGCGGACGAGTTGGTCGTCACCGATGTCTACAGCGCCGGCGAGCCGCCTGTGCCCGGCGTCTCGGGCCGCCTCGTCGCCGACGCGGTGACCGCCCAGGATCCGAGGCTGCCGGTCGTCTACGTTCCGAACTGGGAGGAGCTGCGCGGGGTCGTCGGGTCGATGTTGCGCCCCGGTGACCTCTGCCTCACGTTGGGCGCGGGTGATCTGACCGCGCTGCCCGACGAGCTGTTGGAATCACCCCGCTGGTGATGGCGGGCAGGACGTGATGGCGGGCAGGACGTGATGGCGGGCAGGACGCCCGCCCTCTACGACGCGCTGGCGGCTGCGTTGGGCCCGCGGGCGGCGCGCCAGGCGCCGCTGGGTCCCATGACCACGTACGGGGTCGGGGGGCCGGCCGCCGTCTTGGTGGAGATCGAGGGCCCCGACGATCTCGGGCCCGTGCGGGCCGTGCTCGCGGGCAGCGGCGTCCCGGTGTGCGTCGTTGGACGCGGCTCGAACCTGCTGGTTGCCGATGCCGGGTTCGACGGGGTCGCCATCCATCTGGGACGTGGGTTCACCTGGGCCCGGTTCCCGGCACCTGAGCAGTTCCCTGCGCCGGGGAGCCGGGAATCGCCGACGTACGTGGTGCGTACGGGCGCGTCGACCCCCCTTCCCGTCCTGGCCCGCCAGGCCGCAGAGGGGGGTTGGGCCGGACTCACCTGGGCCGTGGGCGTCCCCGGCTCGGTCGGGGGAGCGGTGCGTATGAACGCTGGCGGGCACGGGGCGGACATGGCGGGCTGCCTGCTCCGCTACACGTGGGTCGATCTTCTCGGCGATGCGGGGGGCACGGACGACGTCGCCCGCTTGCACTATGGGTACCGCAGCTCATCGGTCGGGGCAGCCGAGTTGGTCGTGGAGGCCGATCTGGCGGTCACCCCCGGCGACGCCGCGGTGGAACAGGCTGCGCTCTCGTCCATTGTGCACTGGCGCCGCCTCCATCAGCCGGGGGGGTCCAACGCCGGTTCGGTGTTCACCAACCCACCGGGTGATCCGGCCGGGAAGTTGATAGAGGCGGCGGGACTCAAGGGGTTCCGGTTGGGCACGGCGCACGTGTCCGAGAAGCACGCCAACTTCATCCAGGCCCAAAAGGGGGGACGGGCCGACGACGTGCGGGCCCTGATGGAGCACGTGCGCACGCAGGTACTGGCGCAGTGTGGGGTGTCGCTCTCGGCCGAGGTCCGCCTGCTGGGCTTCGAAGAAGGGGAGACTGGGGCCATGGTCACGGCGGAGGTGCGCGGGCAGTGAGTCACACCACCACCCGGTCGCGCCCGGCACCCGGAGCGCCACCCGGACCCGACGCCGAGGTCGATCCCCGTATTTCGGCCCGGCGCACCGAGGTCACCCGCCAGCATGGCCGCCGGCGTCTACGCGTGGTCGCCGCCCTCGCTGTCGTCGCTCTGCTGGCGTTCGGAGCATGGTCGCTGCTGCATTCACCCTTGTTCTCGGCCCGATCGGTGACGGTTGTGGGCGCGACGCACGAGACGACGGCGCAGATCGAGGCGGCGGCCGGACTGTCCGGTCACCCCCCGCTCCTCGACGTCAACACCGCCGCGGCCGAACGCGGCCTCGACCGTCTCCCCTGGGTGCAGGCGTCGCTGGTCAGCGTGCACTGGCCCGATGGGGTGCGCGTGGCGGTCGCCGAGCAGGTGGCGAAGCTCGTGATGCCCGTGGCCGGTGACCGGTGGGCCGAGCTGGCGGCGAGCGGGAGGGTTCTCGCCGTGGTGGCCACCCGCCCGCCGGGGCTCATGGAGTTGACGGGACCCCGGCCGCCCGGAGCGCCCGGTGGCACAGTCGGCGGGTCGGACCAGGTCGGGCTCGAGGTGGCGGCCACCCTGCCCCCCTCGTTTCGGGCCCAGGTCACCGCAGTCAACGTGGAGTCCGCGGCCGCGGGCGCCTGGGTCCAGCTGACGATGACCACCCCGATTCTGGTGAATATCGGCAACGCGAGCCAGCTCACGGCCAAATACGAGGACGTGACCACCATGTTGGCCAATGTCGCCCTCCACAACGGTGACATCATTGACGTGAGCGTGCCAGGGGCGCCGACGGTGACCGGACCGTGATCTAACATGCTTGACCTCTCGGAAGGCCCCTCGTATGGTGGGCACGTTGCCGCTCTGTGAACGTCAACCTTCCCAAGAGGATGAGGGATTCGAGGTAGGAGCGGCGTGGTGAGTCATGGTGGGTATACCCAGAGAGCGATTGGTCGGCGATCGACCCGAGTACGAGGGAGTTCATGACGACCGTTCCGGCCCAAGGCAACTACCTGGCCGTCATAAAGGTGGTCGGGATCGGCGGGGGCGGGGTGAATGCCGTCAATCGCATGATCGACGCGGGGCTGCGCAACGTGGAGTTCATCGCAGCCAACACGGACGCGCAGGCGCTCTTGATGAGCGATGCCGACCTCAAGCTGGACATCGGGCGCCAGCTGACACGTGGGCTGGGCGCCGGGAGCGATCCCGAGGTCGGGCGGCAGGCGGCTGAGGAACATCGCGCCGACATAGAGGAGGCCCTGCAAGGGGCGGACATGGTCTTCATCACGGCGGGCAAGGGCGGCGGCACCGGCACCGGGGCGGCTCCCGTGGTGGCCGAGATCGCCAAGGGCCTCGGGGCCCTGACGATCGGCGTCGTGACCCGGCCCTTCACCTTCGAGGGACGGCGCCGGGCCATGCAGGCCGAAAAGGGCATCCAGATCCTCAAGGAGAAGGTCGACACCCTCATCGTCATACCGAACGACCGGCTCCTCAGCGTGTCCAACGACAAGACCAGCATGGTCAACGCCTTCAAAATGGCCGACGAGGTGCTCCTCCAAGGTGTGCG
>Ga0182030_10005655_pt1 | contig 26468 bp, 22 predicted proteins | sample 812S3MmetaG_FD_121299 | JGI IMG/M metagenome (GOLD analysis project Ga0182030, IMG submission 121299) | Permafrost microbial communities from Stordalen Mire, Sweden - 812S3M metaG (Illumina Assembly) | ecosystem: Environmental > Terrestrial > Soil > Wetlands > Permafrost | place: Sweden...
ACTCCAGGCCGAGGACGACCAAGTGGACGGCGTGGAACAGGCCCTTGCCTACTATGTCGCGCTGCAGAAAGCCTGCGTTCCCACTGAAATGCACCTCTATGCGCATGGCGGCCATGACTTCGGCCTGCGGCCGAGCAAGCTGCCGATCGCGCAGTGGCCGCGGTTGATGGAAACGTGGTTGAAGACCATCGGAATGGTGGACGCCACCCTCACGCGCTAACCCCAGTCGGCCGGGGCCCGCTTTTTCCCATTCGCTCACAGTTTCGCAATTGCAGCCCTTGAATTTCGCGAATCGCGCCCTTATGGGTTTGCGTCAACTCAGCGAACACGGTTGTATGAGTCACCCAGTGCGCGGCGCGATCCTGGCCATCGTGACACTGGTGTTACTTGTTGGCGCCATTGGCGCGATCCGTTGGGCCCGGCGTGGCGGTACCACCGCCAACATGGCCGCGAGCGCGCTGTTGTTAGCGTTTGGAATGGGGCTCGTCGCGAATCATCCCCAACGTATCCCCGAACAGGTCAAGGAGGAACGCGACAAAACAGGTGGGGACACCGGCGATCCACCAACCTGATTCGGCAGGCAAGCCGGGAACCACTCTTGGTCGCTCACTGATTTCGGCCAGGAATCAATTGGGCTGTTGAAACCAATTATGTGGAGCCGTCATGGACTTGGGTACCGTAAGCAAGGCTGGCGTACCAACTGCCGCGGCCCCGCGGCGTTAGATCCATGAAGTGCCAGACCGGGTTGAGCAGGTCGATGCCTCGCTCCCGTATATCAGGGGCCATCCTTGGATGGGCCGTGTAAAAATGGCGCACGGTGCCGCTGGCGTCGCGGGTGAAGACGGAAACTGCAGAGTCCTGGTTACCGTCGCGGTCCTCGCTGCCGAAGTCGTATTTGAAACTGCTATTGCCAGCACTGAGGAGTCGCAGCTGGTCCCAGCCGCGCGCGCGCGCGTGAGCGCGCAACGCCGGGATATCGGCGGCGGCAACGACCACAAAGTCAAGATTCTGACTAAGATGATGAGCGACACCATTGGCGGCGTCGAGCCAGGCCGTGCACATTGGACAGGCCCTGGACTGCAACTTTCCGAGCATTAGATGGTAGATGACCAGCGCGCGATCGGGCCTGGTAAAGAGATCGCTCAGCCGGGTGGCGCGCACCGGCGCATCACTCGCGTTGAGGTCGCGCGGACCCTCTTCAAACTGATAGTCGCGAATAGCCATACCTTCCGGAAGCTTGCGGCGCAGCTCAGCCACGCGTTCGCGCTGCAACATGAGCTCGACTTCCGCCAGGCGAAGCTCCTCGCGTTTGACCAGGTAGTCGGACGATTCGCCGGCCAGATTGGTTTGCCGAAACGTCCCATCGACGACTGTATAAACCATGATGGCCTTTCCCGTTTCACTGCAGTGATCCGACATTACGGCAGCCGCCGATGGACCCGCAAGGCCAGATGTCCGACATCGTGTCAGCGCAGAGCGAGCCTGGCACACAGGCTGTCGCATCGCTCTGGCCGTCGAGTCTCACGGATTTTTTGCCCGGTCCATGACGTCATGCGGGATCGACCCAGGCTGGTCGAGATCCGGTTCGTTTACTTTGTATCACAGAGTACTCTGTGTTACAGTGCGCCAGCCGGCCCTCGGTGTAGACGTCGAGATTGCGAAATGCCACTGCGTCGCTTGCGTGCCACGCTGATTCTGCCGGCGCTTACCGAGGCGACCAGCCCCTTTTGGCGGCCGATCAAGTACTCGCTGTTTCCACCGCTCGGGCTTGCAACGCTCGCGGCATACTTTGGCGAGGATGACGAGCTACAGCTCTTTGATGAGCACGTCGAAGCCCTGCCAGAGGACGATGCCCCGGACCTGGCGTTCATCCAGGTCTATATCACCAATGCTTACCGCGCCTATGCGCTCGCCGATCGGTACCGCGCACGCGGCACCTACGTGGCGCTCGGTGGTCTGCACGTCACGTCACTGCCGGAAGAGGCCGCGCGCCACGCCGATTCAATTTTCCTTGGGCCCGCCGAGGACACCTGCCCCGCCTTCCTCGACGATTTCCGGCGCGGCGCGCCACGTCCGCGCTACGTGTCGGCGCAGCGCACGCTGGTCGGCGTGCCGCCCATTCGCCGTGACCTCATCAAGCGTTCCCACTACCTTGTCCCAAACTCCATCGTTGTCACGCGCGGCTGCCCGCATCACTGCGACTTCTGCTACAAGGACGCCTTCTTCGCGGGCGGCCGGGGTTTCTATACCCAGACCGTAGATGACGCTCTTGCCGAAATCGAGCGCCTGCCGGGCCGTCACCTCTACTTCCTCGACGACCATGTATTGGGGCACCAGCGATTCGCGAGCGAACTGTTCCGCGGCATGCGTGGGATGGGTCGCATCTGGCAGGGCGCCGCCACGGTCGATTCGATTCTGCGTGGCGACCTGATCGATGCGGCCGCTCGCGCCGGTTTGCGCAGTCTGTTCGTCGGGTTCGAGACCCTTTCGGAAGCCAACCTTGCGGCCGCCAATAAGCGCCAGAACCTGCGCCGTGACTACGGACAGGCCATCCGGCGCCTGCACGACCTCGGCGTAATGATCAACGGTAGCTTTGTCTTCGGACTGGATGAAGACGATGCCGGGGTTTTTGACCGCACGGTCGACTGGGCGGTTGATCAGGGACTCACGACGGCAACCTTTCACATTCTTACGCCCTACCCCGGCACGGCGCTGCACGCCAAACTATCCGCTCAGCAACGCATCCTGCACCAGGACTGGGCCCGCTACGACACCCGCCAGGCCGTGTATATCCCGAAACGATTGACCGGATCTGAGCTGGAACGCGGATACTGGCGCGCCTATCAGCGGTTCTACGAATACCGGAACATTTTCCGCGCCGCCCGCACGCACAAAGCCTGGAAGCACCGTGCCAAGCATGTTGCGTACGCGGTGGGGTGGAAGAAGTGCGAGCCGTTGTGGGGTGCCATCATCCACGCTCGGCGTCTTCCGAAAGTGCTCCCATTGCTCGAGTCGGTATTGAGCGAAGTGCGTCCGCCCCGCCGGGCCGGGTCGGCACCACATCTTCCGCAATGCCGCGAATGACCCGAGACTCGGTCGGGTGCTATTCGACCGCGACGTTATGGTGGGACTCCTCGACGAAACCGGGCTCCAGAGCCGCCATGGCTTCCGCAAGGTGCACGGTTTTGTTGAACAGCGCCAACTCGCCGTAGCGCCCCGCGCGTACCTTGTTCACGAAATCATTGTTCGCGATGTGCATGCGGCCGACTCCTACGAGGTCCAACGTGCCCGAGCGCACCCGCTGAGCCAGCAGCGCCAGATCGCGTTCGACCGATAACTCCGAGGGCTCCTCGTTGTCGAAGAGGTTCGCGAACATCTCGACATCCAGCCCGACACTGCCGCAGGTCATGACGGGCGCATCCGTCAATGATTTCACCCACCCCGATATGGTGAGCTGCGGCTGCGGTCCATCAGGCCACTCGGCCTTGTGGAAGCGGCGCGAGGATACGTTGAAGAGGTCCACGCCCGCGGCACGCAGCAGGGCGAGCATGTCGCGCAACTGCTCCGGATCCGGGGCCACCACAGCACCGTAGTCGACCTCCTTGAACTGCGAGAAGCGAAACGAGATCGTGAAATCGTTACCTGTGGCGTTGCGAATCGCCGCCACGATCTGCGCGGGGTAGCGCGCACGCTGGGCCAGCGTCGGCCCGCCATATTCGTCCTCGCGCTGGTTCGTCTGCGCCCAGAGGAACTGATCCATGAGATAGCCGTGCGCGGCATGGACTTCCACGCCGTCCGCACCCAGGCTTTGGGCGTGCTCGGCCGCCTGTACATAGGCCTGCTTGAGTTCCTCAAGGTCCTGGCGCGTCATGGCGCGGCCATTCGGGACTGGCCTGGATCAGACCGGACGGGCTCAGCGTCGGCGAGTTGGCCAACGGGTGTCCCGCAGCGACCTTGCGCATGGCGCCCGGATGCCACAGCTGCATCAGGAAGCCTGCGCCCTCGCCGCGCACCGCCTCGATGACCTGCCTCCAGGCGCCAAGGGTGCCCGTTTCCATCCGGCCCATCATCGGCTGCCAATAAGCCGAAGGATGATCCGGCGAGGTGGATTCGCTAATGATGAGTCCCACGCCACCGGCGGCGCAGCGGCGCATGTAGTCGACCATCTTTGGAGCCGGCGCCCCGTCATTCATGAAGCCGCGCTGCATGCCGGGCATTACGAAACGATTGCGCAGCACCAGGTTCCTGATGCGCAGCGGTGTAAACAGGGCACCTAAATCTTCAGCCATGGGCGCATTCTACCGAGCCGGCCGTTTTCTTCACTTACTTTTTGCCGCAGCAGAATACATCGAAATTCCCTACACTCAGTCTCAATGTCCACGATGAAAAATCGAGCCGTACCGCAGGGCGATTCGCGCACTGCCCCTCCGGCACTTGCGCTCGCGGCGCTGGGTGTCGTCTTCGGCGACATCGGAACCAGTCCGCTCTATACGTTCAAGACGGTGCTGGCGCTTACTGGCGCCCAGCCGAGCCACGAGGTCATTCTTGGCGCCCTGTCACTCATAGTCTGGACGCTGATTGTCATTACGACCGTCAAATATGTCGCCATCGCGATGAGCATGGACAACGACGGGGAAGGCGGAATCCTGGCACTCATGGCGCTGCTTGCAATAAAGAAGCACAAGCGTCCGCTACTCGTCGCTTTCGGGTTATTCGGCGCTGCGCTCATCTATGGCGACGGTGCGATAACGCCGGCAATCTCCGTACTCTCCGCACTCGAGGGTCTCGATATCGCAATTCCAGCGCTACATACATATGTACTGCCGGCAGCGGTCGTCGTCCTGCTGCTGCTATTCGCAATACAACCGTTGGGAACCGCCCGGATCGGTCGTGCCTTCGGGCCGATCATGGGCCTGTGGTTCTTGATCATCGGGGTTCTCGGCGTTTGGGGCATCGCACAAAACCCGGTCGTTCTTAGCAGCCTGAACCCGCTGCTGGGCCTTCACTACCTGTTCACGCACGGTTTCCAGGGCTTCCTGGTGCTCGGTGGCGTATTCCTGTGCGTCACCGGAGCGGAGGCGCTCTATGCGGACATGGGCCACTTCGGTTCGCGCCCCATCCGGCTCAGCTGGTCGATAATCGTCTTCCCGAGTCTGGTGCTCAACTATGCCGGACAGGCGGCCATCGTTCTCGGCGGCGCACCTATAACCGATAACATTTTTTTTCGACTCTGCCCATCGTCGCTCCTGGTGCCGCTGATCGTGCTATCGACCATCGCGACGATCATCGCGAGTCAGTCGATCATCACCGGCGCTTTCTCCATGACACGCCAGGCGATACTGCTTGGCTGGATGCCGCGTCTGTTGATCAAACAGACCTCAGCCGAAGGTTACGGCCAGATTTATGTCGGCGCGGTCAATTGGACGCTCGCAGCGGCCACCATCGGACTCACTCTTTTCTTCGGCAAATCCGATAACCTCGCCGCCGCTTACGGCATTGCCGTGTCGCTCACCATGCTAATGACCTCTTTTCTGCTGTTCATGGCGATGCGCGACATCTGGGGATGGAGCCTGCTGCGAAGCGGCGCTTTGGCAGCGGTCCTGGTGTGCGTCGACGCCGGCTTTTTTGGCGCGAACGCCATGAAGGTCCTCGACGGCGGGTACGTTCCGCTGCTTCTCGCTGCCGCTGTGTTCACCGTTATGATCGTCTGGCACCGCGGCACCGCCGCGGTTGCAACACTGGTCAGTGAAAAGCTGGTTCCCGTTCAGGATTTCCTGGCGGATCTAGTGAACAAACAGATTCCCCGGGTCCCGGGATCCGCCGTGTTTCTGACTCGAACCGCCCGGGACATCCCACCGGTCATGACATGGCACCTGAAACATAACCGTTCTCTGCACCGCTCGTTACTGGTGTTGTCCGTGGTGATGGAGAGCGTGCCCTGGGTCGCCGCGAGCGAGCGGCTCCAGGTCACAAACCTGGATAGTGATTTCTGGCGCGCGACGGCACACTACGGCTTCATGGAGCACCCCGACATTCCCGCACTGCTGGCGCAGACGCGCACATTCGGATGCAACCTGGACCTTCAGGATGTCACGTACTACGTCGGCCACGAAACGATAGTGCGACGCGACGACGGCAAGGGCTTGGCACTGTGGGAAGAGGCGTTCTTCGCAGCCATGGTGCGCAATGCCGCGCACGTCGGTGACATTCTGCGGCTTCCGGCCGACCAGGTGGTGGAAATCGGGCGGCAAATCTCGATCTAGTCGCAAATGCCAGCCCCCGGAAATGGCGGCATCGAACCCAATTCGACCCCGCCCTAGCCTACCGAGCCTCTGGTTTGCATCTGGTAGATCTCTCGGCGGTTGTGGGCATTTTGCAGAATCACCTGCCGGCGCTGAGCGTCAGCCAGCCCCCATTCCTTGATTTCATCCAAGGATCGAAAGCAGCCAAGGCAGGTAAGGTCATCCCCAAGGCAGCAATCTCTTATGCATGGTGACTGACCCGATGGGTCGATAACACTCATTGTCTCTGAACCCGTGACGGTCGCCTTTATGAGCCTGTGCCGGCGCGCCTCATCGTCTGACGCAGTGCCAGAGTTTGAACTGCGCCGAATAGATTTGATGTGATCCAGTACAGCGCTACCCCGGATGAAAAGTGAAGCGCCGCAACCATACACAGAATTGCCGGCAAGAGGATGACGATGAGCCGTGCCTGCTCGGACATATGCGGCGCAACCGCCATCGCTGCGGCGGTGGAAAGCGCTGCCAGGATCGCGAGAACCCGGTCGGGCCGCCCGAGATTGCGAATCCACAGAAATTCCGTGGTGCCAACCCCGCTACTGAGGGCCTTGTACAGACCGTAGATCACGGGCATCTGTAGAAATGCACCCAGCAGGCTCTTCCCATCAGCAACGCTCAATCCGTGCTGCCGATACAGTTCCCTGGCCTTCTGCATTTGCTCGTGAGGGTCGTGCGCAAGGCGCTGGCGAATCAGCAGCAAAGCCGGTGCGAGTTTTGCCATTTTCGCCTGGCGCACCGCGCCCCGATACGCCAATGACCAGGTCAGGGGAAGCAGTGAGACGCGTACCGCCATGGTCAGAACAATGACCGCAAGACCCGCGCCCAGTCCCCAATTTACGGCCAGGGTGTGCAGAATTTCCTGCAGCAAACCGCTCCACGCCTGCCATATGTACATCGTCGTTCACTCCCGCTGTGCGATCGCCGTTGGCGTTTCGCACTATCATACAATCGTGCTCAGATGGGAAGGCGGGTGAGCTTGCGCCGGCCCCCGTATATGAGGGTGAGCAGCGCGCGGCTGCCCATCAATGAGGTGAACATCGAAGTGGCGATACCCAGTACCAGGACCACGGCGAAACCCTGCACCGGGCCCGTACCGAACACCCAAAGCACGAGGCCGGCGATAATGGTCGTGACGTTGGAGTCCGCGATGGCCGAGAACGCTTTGTCGAAGCCCGCGCGGATCGCGGCCTGCGGCGCCACGCCATTGCGCAGCTCCTCGCGGGTACGTTCGTAGATCAGCACGTTTGCGTCCACGGCGACGCCGACGGTGAGAATGATGCCGGCGATACCGGGCAGCGTCAGCACGCCGCCGAACAGCGAGTACAGCGCCGTCAGCAGCACTACATTCGCCAGCAGTACGGCGTCGGCCACCAGGCCAAAAGACCGGTAGTAGATGGCCATGAACCCGAACACTCCGCCCATGCCGACATACAGGGCTTCCCGGCCGCGCTGGATGTTCAGCTTGCCGAGGCTCGGTCCAATGGTGCGCTCGTCGAGCGGATAGATCGGCACCGGCAGCGATCCGGACCGCAGCAGCAATGACAGATCCCGCGACTCGCCGGCTGTCATGTCAGTGATGCGAAAGGCGTTGCCGAAGACGCTGTCGATTCTGGCATTGTTGATGACTTTTTCATCGGTGATAAAGCGGGTCACCTGCCTGCCATCGACTTCGCTGAGCTCTCTGCGCTTCTCGATGTACACCACTGCCATGAGGTGGCCGATATTCGCGCGCGTCACGGCCAGCATGCGATCGCCGGCCCGCGAGTCCAGCTTGATGTTCACGATGGGACCGTCCTGATCGGTCGCGGCGGTGGCGCTGGTGAGTTCATCGCCGGTGGCGATGATCTCGCGCTTGAGCAGCAGTGGCTGGCCATGCTTGTCGTAGTACAGCTTGGTGCCCACCGGCGCATTGCCATGCTGGGCCACGTCGTAGGGGTCACCATTGGTCGCATTCAGCCGAAACTCCAACGATGCGGTCTTGCCCAGGATGTCCTTGGCTTCGGCGGAGTCCTGGATACCGGGCAGCTGCACATTGATGCGATCGACGCCCTGGCGCCGCACAATGGGCTCGGAAACTCCCAAGTCATTGACCCGCTTACCCAGGATGACGAGGTTCTGCTCGATGGCATAGTCCTGACGGTCGCGGATCTGGTTCGGCGTCAAGGTCCCCTGCAATGCGGGCCCACTTGGAAGCGTCATCCTCGTGAACGGCAGGTCTGGTAGCGCTTTCCTGACGATGGCCTGCATGACATCCAAATTCGTCCCGGCCGGCAAGGTCACGCGCAGGCTGTCAGCGGCGCCACCGGCCGCGGGCACGATAGCCACCTCGTTGAACGGCAGCTTGGCCTGCGAGAGGGCGCGCCGCAAGTCCTGGGCGTAGCCGTCCAACAGTTGCGCTACTGCACTTTGCGTATCGACTTGGTACAACAAGTCCAGGCCACCCTGCAGGTCCAGGCCCAATTTCATCGGGCGCAGGCCCACGGCGCGCAATGCGGCCGGCTCACGCGAGGCAATGGATAAGGCCGTGATGTACTGGTCGGCGAGTTTTGTGTTGACGGCGTCGGAAGCCTTGAACTGATCGGCGGACTCGGCGAAGCGCACCATGACGCGACCGTCATCCAGATAGGTGCTGCTGTAAGCCAGGTGCTGGCCGTTCAGGAACTGCTCAATCGCCGGCACCGCGGCCGCCGTCATCGGATCATGGTCTTTGCGTGCGATTTGCAGTGCGGGGTCCTGGCCAAAGATATTGGGCAGTGCCAGTACCAGTCCGCATACGAGGACCACGAGAATGAGTCCGTATTTCCAACGTGGGTAATCCAACATTTTGTAGCCACTCTTCCGGGTGTCTTTTAGGCTTCATCGGATGCCCCCCGATAGGTCCCTGCGCATCCTTCGCCCGGTGGTGTGGGCGACCGTCATAAATTTCAAGTCCGGTGGACGATCGTCTGTCGTTTCATTCTCACGTGGCTTGCCTTGGTGCGGTGCGATGCTCATTGCACCCTGTCCTGAGGGAGGATCGCCGAGCACCCGCACTTGCTGTACCATCCCTCGTGTGTAACACTCATAGTGTGTCACTACTGGACTTCAAATCTCAGCCCGGGCAGTCGATATTTGATCAGCTGATCTTCGCATCCGAGAAGGCGTTTCTGGGTGGCGAGTTCTCGCCTGGACAGGCATTTCCGTCAGTGCGCACCCTGGCAGCCGAATTGAAGATCCACCCGAATACGGCACAAAAGATCATTCACCACCTGATCGCGGAACGGTGGCTTGAGGTGAGGCCGGGCATCGGTACTGTGGTTGCAGAACGACCTGCGGCGCGCGCGGCTGATCGCAGGCGACTGCTGAAAGAGGAGGTAGAGCGCCTCATCGTGGAGGCGAAGAAGGTGGGAGTCAGCTTGCCGGAAGTCGTGCAGGCGCTATCAGCAGGGTGGGCAGAGCTCGATGCGACTGCCGCGGGACGTCGAAAATGACCATTCAAACAAGCGATCTGCACAAAGCATACGGACACCACGAAGCGCTGCGTGGCCTGACTCTATCCGTACCGGAGGGTGCGGCCCTGGCACTGATCGGCGCGAACGGTGCCGGAAAGACCACGACCATCAAGGTGCTGATGAATATCCTGGCGCCATCGTCCGGCATGGCAACCATCCTCGGGGTGGACTCGCGGCGCTTGTCACCTCGTGAGTTCGCGCAGATTGGCTACGTGTCCGAGAACCAAAGAATGCCGGGAAAATTGACGGTCGCGCAGTATCTGGCCCACCTGCGGCCATTCTATGCGAATTGGGACAATGTTCTGGAACGGTCCATTCTCGATCGGTTGAGGTTGCCGCCGGAGCGCAGGATCCGCGATCTGTCGCACGGAATGCGCATGAAGATGGCTCTCGCCTGCGCTCTGCCGTTTCGACCCAAGCTCCTGGTGCTGGATGAGCCGTTCAGCGGCCTGGACCCGTTGGTGCGCGAGGAATTCATGGAAAGTCTGCTGGAACAGGCCGGATCCATGACGGTTCTGATCTCCACCCACGAGCTCGCCGACATCGAGGATGTGGCTACACATGTCGCGTTTCTGGATGACGGCACGCTGCTTTTCCAGGAGGCAATGAGTGATCTGACCGGCCGTATGCGCCGCGTGCAGATCGTCTTGAATCAGGAGGCGATCGAGCCGCCACAGACGCCTCCCAGCTGGCTTCAGGTGCGCGCGCTGGGCAACGTATTGAGCTTCGTGGAGACGAGATTTTCGCAGCGCGAGCTGGACGCGCGCATCGCGACGGCGGTAGCCGGGGTGCGCAGCGTTGACGTTCAGCTTCTGTCCTTGCGGTCGATCTTCATCGCAACGGCGCGAAACGCACAGCGCAAGGCGGGCTGACATGATCTGGCACCTTTTCCGGAAGGATGTGCGACTGTTGTGGCCGATGGCCCTCGCCGTTGGCGTTGCCGCAGCGCTGTGCGCGATGCGCACCACAATGTTGGGCTTCTTCGATCAGCCGCGGGCACTGGACCGCCTCACCGCCTTTTTGCCCATTCTGGTCGCTCTGGGAATCGCGATAGTGGCAGTCATGGTTGTACACCAGGAGCCGCTGTCCGGGCCCCAGGAGGACTGGTTGATCCGGCCCATTCGTCGCAGTGACCTGGCACTGTCGAAGGTTTTGTTCGTGCTGCTCATGGTAAATGTGCCATTGCTGCTCATCGATGTCGCGCAGCAGGTCGCTTTGCATTTTCCACTGTCCGTGTCGATCGAAGCGGCCGTTTATCGCTCCGTGGTAGTGGTGTTTTGCTTCTCTTTGCCCGCCCTCATGCTCGGGGTGGTTACTCGATCCTTGGCTGATGCATTCGTATTCGGAATCGCCGCGGCGATCGGCTTTGTGTTTGTGTTCATGTTCGCGACAGCCGCGCTGAATCCGGCCTTGTTCGAAATTGGCGGCCAAGCAGGAATGCAAGCAGGAATGATGTGGGTCTCGGTATGGGCCACCGGGCTGGTGGTGGCTATTGGCGCAGTCGCGACCCTAGCGTTTCAATACTCCACTCGACGCACCTTGATGGCTCGTGGTATCGGCTTGGCCGTAATGCTTGCCGCCATGTGTACCTTTATGTTTCTGCCCAGGACCGTCGTCATGAGGATCCAAGAATCGCTGTGGGAATCCTCACCCGGCGACGCGACGCAGCTAAGGTTCGACCCAACCGCCCGTCTGGCGGGCAGCGCAGCGGAAATGACGCCCTCTTACGTAAACGGCGCTTCTTTGCCCTCAAGCTACATCGCCGCCCGCGCCGCGGAAATGGCGCGCATAGGCAAACAGATGGGGAGCATCCGCCTACCGCTGGGCATATCCGGTCTGCACGCCGGGGATATTCTGCTTGCCGATCGCGTGGCTGTGCGAATCCAATCCATGCCCGGTAAGGTGCTTTATGAGGGGGCGGGTGTCTGCACGCGAGGAGGCTCGGGTGTGGGCGTTACCTGCACGAATAATGCGCTTGAGATATGGTCAAGCACGGCCGCGGGTTCCGCGATAGCGAGCGAGCAGCGGTTGAATCTGCCAATTGCGGTGTATGAGCGCATCAAGAACGATCCCGTGCGTGTGGAGATCATGTATGCACTGACTCGATTGGCCCCACAGCCCAGTCAGGCGATTGCCGCAATAGGTGGCCGGCGGTCGCTTGCTGAAGTGGGTTCGTGCGCCACTCGCATCGACGACGATGCCGATGAGATTCAACTGGGCTGCCTTACGAATGTCGAGGTTCCCTCCTGTGCAGATGTGGTGCTCGAGGATCCTCAGACGAACCGGCGCAATCCAGAATTCAAGTTGTGCAATCCGAGCTACGGTCCTGCCCACCGCGAGGGCTTCGAGGATGCGGTCAGCCGTTCTTCCCTGTCCATCCCGTTCCGGGATCCTTCTGGCCTTGCGCATTTTCCGGTTGACGGCGCGGCCATCGAGCGAGCGCGTATCGTTCTGACCGTCTACGATCCGGTCAATCATTTCCGGCGCACCGTTTCCATACCGAGCATCCGCTTGAGTGACTGGCAGTCGCCAACCGGTGCGGGGAGCGAATGAACCGGCCAGCGAATGCCCAGCTGCCCGAAGGGCCACGCAGTCCCTTCTGGTTCGGTGCGCTGGCGCTGCTCGTGTGGCTGTTCGCCGCAGCGGCTATGTTTCTTCCGTTTGCGTCCGACACCTCGCCCTGGGATGCGGTGACGTTCAGGGTGCCCGGAAATCAGGGTAACTGGTGGCACTTCCTGGTTGGATTGCCCTTCTTCCTCGCCATCCCGATGATCTGGCTGCGAGTGCGCGACTTGCAGGCCATGCCGGAATTGAGCTTTGCCGCCAGGCGCTGGATTTGGTCTGCCTCGGGCCTTTGTGTGGTTGGGACTGTCCTCGTGGAGTTGCCATTTTTGCTGCACCTGGCCGGAACCAGTGAGTGGCAGCGCCTGGCAGTCCTGAGTGTGGGCCTCGGCACCGTGATTGCAAGCGGTGCACTCCTGTTCGTGTGCTACCGCTGCTTGTCTGCAACACGCGTATGCCTTGTTGCCCTGAACACGGCCTTTCTGGGTAACGCTGCGCTGTGTTTGATTGTCTACAGCCCAGGTATCGGACACATCCGTTCCAATCCAGGCTGGCCAGTGACCCTGGGTGTAATTTGCTTTGCCCTGCCTGAGCAGGTCTGGATCTTCGTCCGCTTGCGGCGCTAAGTCCCACACGGTCACGTGCCGCATAGGCGAACCTGGTCTATGATCGCGAAGGCGTTGCTTGCGAGGCTCCAATGATTACTCATTTGGGTGGATGCCACTGTGGCCGAGTGCGGTTCGAAGTCGTCGCGCCCGCGGTGTTGCAGGTCTCCGACTGCAACGGTTCGATATGCGCGAAGTCTGGCTACCTGCACCTGACCGTACCGAAGTCACGTTTCAAGTTGCTGCAGGGTTCCGAAGTCCTGACGAATTACCAATTCAATACACGTACTGCGAGGCACATGTTTTGCTCGGTGTGGGGAATCAAATCATTCTACGTGCCGCGGTCACATCCTGATGGTTTCAGCGTCAACGCGAGATGCCTGGATCACGGGACGGTGGAGAAATTGGTGGTGACGGAGGCCAATGGGCGGGACTGGGAGAAGATGTACCCGGAAGGGCGTGGACCGCCGCTTCAAGAATAAATCGCCCATTTTACGGGTGACCCTCGCGCAGCACAGGCGCCGCTGGAGCCGCGACTCCGGCCTTCTGCTTGGCATACGCCTCGCGAGCCACGGATATCAGATTCGAACGGATCTGCTCCACCTGCGAGGACGTGAGAAGGTCATCCCAACTCGGCATCCCGCGCTTTTCGAGCGCGCCGCCGCGCACGACCGACGCGAACGCGGCGGGGTCATGGATGAATCCGGAGCGGCGCAGGTCGGGCACGGGCGCCCGATCGGCATTGCCGTGGCATCCGCCGCAGTTGCGTGCGAACAGTGCTCCGCCGGCGGCGATGTCCGCAGGCGTACCCACTTGAGCCGGCGGCTCGGGCATCGGCGCAACCGGTCCCAGTTCCGGCGGAATCGGGGTGGACCCGCCATCGAGGCGGAATGCGAGTATCCGGTTCTCATTGCCGCGCAGGGCAGCCACATTACCCGGCATCCAGAAATTCCAGCCGCCACCGCCGCTGCCGGCAAGAATCGCGACGTACTGCACGCCGTTGACCGTATAAGTCATCGGCGCGGCGATCAGGGGACTGCCCGTGTCGATTTCCTTGATGACCGCACCCGTCTCGTCGTTGAACACTCGGAGCTTGCCGTCGATGCTGCCCTGGAGAACGACACCACCGGCGCTCGAGAGCACACCGCCATGATCCATGAAGCTGGCATACCTGTGCTCCCAGACAACCTTGCGCGCGATCGGATCCCAGGCCTTGAGCGCGGCGTGCATATCGAGACTGGGCACTTTCTTGAGATAGCTCGGTGCCGTCACCGGCCTGAGCGCCGCAGGGAGTGTTTCAGGCGGCGCCAGCAATTGGGTCGCGAAGGCAATCTGTACCCCGGTGTTGTTGCGCTCCTGCAGGTGTGGCGTCCGGGGCGCCGCCAGCAGAGCCTCACCGCTGTGGACCGTCGGCAGGTACACCAGACCGGTCCGGGCCGACAGCGACATCGGATTGAAATTGTGGCCGCCGACACCCGACGGGAAGACGATCACGGGCTTGCCCTTGGTGTAGTCACTCTCCGGGTTCTCGGCCGGACGACCGGTCTTCGGATCGACGCGAGTGACCCAGTTCGCATCGACGAATTTATCGGCGGCCAGTACCCGCCCGCTGGCCCGGTCGAGGACGTAGAAGAGACCATTCTTCGAGGCCTGCATCAGGACGTCCCGATCGATGCCATTGATCCTGAGAGTCGTTAGCATGATTGGCGGTGTTGCGTCGTAGTCCCAGCGTTCGCCCGGTGTCTCCTGGTAGTGCCAGGCGTACTCGCCGCTGTCCGCGTGCACGGCAACGATCGAAGCGATGAAGAGATTGTCGCCGCCCGACGGACTGCGGTACGCGCTGTTCCACGGCGCGCCATTGCCGGTACCGAAGAACACGAGGTTCGTCTTCGGGTCGTAGGCAATGCCATCCCAGGCGTTGCCGCCGCCCCCACCACTCCAGTCGCGTTTGGGGTCCCAGGTCTTGGCCGCCATTTCCAACGCCTTGCTCTCATAAGGCTTGGCGGGATCGCCCGGCACGGTGTAAAAGCGCCACGCGAGCTGGCCGGTCTGCAGGTCATAGGCGGACACATAACCGCGCGAATCAAACTCGGCGCCGCCATTGCCGATCACGACCACCTTTCCAGCGATCTGCGGCTCACCCGTGATGGAGTACGCACGCCCGCGGTCGATGAAAGTATCGGCCTGCCAGCGAATCCTGCCGTCCCTTGCGTCCAGCGCGTACAGGATGCCTTCGAATGAGGCCACATAGACCGTGCCATTCCATACCGCGACACCCCGATTGACGAGGTCGCAGCAACTGCCCCGAGCGTTCTTCAACTTCAACGGCGGCTCGAACTGCCACAGAAGATGGCCGGTTGCAGCATTCAGCGCATAAACGCGGCCCGCGACGCCGGAGGTGTACATCACGCCGTCGACGACGATCGGCGTAGCTTCCATGCCGCGGTTGGTGTCGGTCTTCAGCTCCCAGGCGAAGCCGAGCCGGGCGACCGTTTGCCGGTTGATTTGCTCCAGGGGTGAATAATGCGTCTTGCCGGCGTCGCGGCCGGTCGTCAGCCAGGCGCCCGGCTCCTTATTGATGTTTTGCAGGCGTGCCAGGTCGACCTGGGCAGCCGGGGCCGAAGCCTGCGGAGCCGACGCAGGGGCAGGGGCAGGGACATGATCCCCGCAGGCACCCAGTAGCAGCGCGGCTGCAACGGCCGCGAGGGGTCCGCGGCGGCACGTGTTGGCAACTGTCATTGACATTTTGAAGGTCTACCGTCAGGCGAGCGGCGCAGTTTATCCCTATACAAACACCGCCGGAACTTAAGCTTCCACTGCAGCCCACGCAAGCAACTTTTGCTCCAGTGCCTCGGCCGCCTCCGGCCGATCGACTCCGGGCAGCGCGTCGTTCACCACATAACCGCCCTGCCGCGTCAGCAACCACGACAACATGCGGTAGGAAGGGCGAAAGCTCGCCAGGTCCTGCGCGCGGATGGGCAGTCGCTCGCCCGGGATGCGCGTGATGATCTCGTCGCGCACGTAAATCCCATAAAAACCCATCAGCCCCCAATGCCCGTCACGGCGCGCCGCCGGATATAGCAAGCGGGCATGGCTGGACAGGCAGAACTCCACAGCTTCGATTTCGCCGGGAATATCGATTACGCACGTGAGACTTGCGAGCGCGCGCTCGGCGTTCAGGCGCACCAGAACCGGCCCGAGGCGGTGACGCGCCTTCACGCCGCGTCGTGCCATCTCGATGGAGCCCGCGACGAACTGCGCTCCCGTGCCGGTGATCCAACTGATCTCAACGTGCGAGTCCGGTAAGTAGCACGCTCCCAGTCGGTCCCAGCGCCCGAGGTCACGGCTCTCTCGCTCCGTGAGTACCAGCTGGGTAATGGCCGAAACATCCGCGGCGGCCAATACGGTTCGTGTCTGCGTGGCGTCCATAGGCGATTTCCCCCCCCATTGGCTCGATTCTAGCAGCCGTGCGCCGACCGGCGGTGTCATACATGGCACAAGCCGCCCCGGTGGAATCCAATCTGGCCAGCCGCGGGTGCTGAGTTGCTCAGGCGCAGAGGGATTCCCGTAGCATATGTGTCAGCCAATTCTGGGGGACGTCGTGTCTGGAGAAGACCCTGCAGCACAGCGGCGGTCGGACGCGGACAGCGATTCGGAACCGAAAATTCAACTCGCTAAGTCCGATAGCCCGCGCGGCGTTCGGCCCGACCTCTCTACCGCAAAAGAACCAGCGCCGATGCTCGAAGCCCACGCGCTCAGTGGCCATTCCCGGGTCCCCCGGTCTGGCGCCGTATGAGGCGGCCCAGGAGAACGGCACCATTGCACTGCGCTGATCAACGCCACCGACGCGGACATGGATCGCCTGCGACTCGTCGCGGCCGAGTGCCGCGCCGTCCTGGATGGTGCTCACGATGAGAACGACTTGATCAAGGTTGTTCAATCGACGTTGACCAGCGGATCGAAGCTGAGGAATTCGCCAGCTGCCGGCAGATAGTCGCCATGCAGGTGGCGACGCATGGGGAAGCGCACCGCTTAGCTCAATTCGGCAGTCGCTTCGATTGCGTGTCCCAATTCGGATCCGTGCACAGCCCGCACTTTGGACCAATGAACATCTCGCTCGCCTTTTTGTCACCCTTGAGCTGCCACAGGGCCCAGTTCGACGCGACAGTCGCGAACTCACCGCCTCCGGGTGCCGTCACGGTTCCGATGTGCCCGACACCGTGCCGCGCGCCGTAGAACACAGGCAAGTTTCCGATGGCCTCGAATGTGGCCTTGGAGGGCGCCATCATGAAATCGCTTGTATGGCCGTTGATGAGCAGTACCGGTCCGTGCAGCTTCTTCAGGATCTCCTCGGTGGTGCCATAGTTGAACACTCCGATTGTCGCAACGCGTGGGTCCGCGCCCATCTCGATCGCAAGCCCGCCGCCGCACGACTGTCCCATGACGGCAACCCGCCGCGTTTCGATTTTCCCCTTGAGTGGTGCGCCGGGGCGAGCATTCTCCCGCTTGGCCCAGGCGATGGCGGCTTTGAGATCATTGACGGTGACCTCACGAAGCGCTGGACCTTCCTGGGGCTGACCCGCCGTGGTGACGACGACGAAGCCGTGGGAGGCGATTGTCGAAAGCAAATCTGTGTACACCGGCGCGTCGAAGGTGCAGCCACCGTTTCCCCAGATCACCACCGGTAGTGAGTCGTGCGGCGCAATTCGGTCAAGGCCATCGGGTCGGAAAACCTTGAAACCGACAGCTCCGAAGGCAGGTTCGAAAGTCGCCCGATACGGGCCCTGCTCTGCCTTCGGGCCGGCCGCCGCGGCCGGCGGCGGACCGCCAAGCATTGCACCCTGAATCTTGCCGTCCGCCGTCAGCAAAATCGCCATGTTCGACGTACCGTGCTCGTGGTGCACTTCGAAAGTATCGGCGCCTTGGGGAGAGACACCACGAAACTGCACGGATTGAATCGGGCCCAGCGTCTGGGCGGCCGCCTGGAGCTGGGGCAGTTGCTGGCGAGTCAGGTCAGCGAGCTGCGGAGCCATTTCGCCATAGTTGGGCGTGCCCGCGAGCAGTCCCGCAAACAAACTGCGCAGAGCGGTTTCGGTTCCTGGCGATGGAGTCTTGCTTTGCATGCGTGCGTTGAGCGCGTCCTCGATCTGTTTCGCGGCCTGGTCATCGATGCGCGGCGCGGTGATCTCCCGGCCGTTCTGGTGCAGGGTCAGCGCTGTCGCATGGCCCTGTGCGTCCACCTGGAAGGCAATCTGAGCATTCACGATCTTTAGGAAGTATTCGGTCTTACTGCTCGGAAATATCTCCGCGGCACCTTGGCCGGTCAGCCGCGTGAATAAGCGAGTCCCGTCCCGCGAGACCGTCATGACGGCGGTATCGCTGAATTTGTAATGCCCCACATAGCCGTCGTAGACGGATGGATCCACCGCCACCACCGTGCGAGTGCCATCGGCGGGTGTGCCGGCATTGGGCGGGGACGCTTGTGCAAGTGCAATCAGACAGACGAACGTGCTGCCAAGAAGCGCCGGCAACGACTTCCACCACCGAGCAAAGTTGGAAAGCATGAGTGCTGTCCTCGGTTCGAGATTGACCGCGGCGGGCGGTTAGCGCGATTCAAGGCTAACACCCGCACGTTTGGTGCACTCACTAATGAAGCTCTGCCCAGTGCTGCGCCGCGCCAAATGTTGCGGAGCAAGGTAGGCTCCCGGCGGCAGGGTGGGCTGGTCGCACCGTGGATCCTGCGAGGCATATATATATTTTTGTAAGCAACGCCGCTGGCTGGCCCGATGGTGGCAGGATCCTGCCGCACCCGCTGGAAGGATCTTGGAGCTGCCGATATGACCATGAACCGCAAGTCGCCCGTCCTGGCAGTCCTGGCAACGCTCGCTGTTCTGCTGCCGTTTGCAAGCCCTACGCGTGCGCAGGACAGCGGCCCCTACAAGGTACTGCGGATTCAGCTGGTGGGAGGCGATGGCGGATTCGACTACGTGACGGCGGACCCTGACGGCCGCAATCTGTATGTTGCGCGATCGGGCCCGGCAGGTCACATCGGCGTGTATAACCTCGACACACTGGCCGCTGTGGGCGACATTCCCGGCGTGAGCGCCCATGGCGCGGCGGTGGATACGGCCACGGGCCACGGATTTGCCACCTCCAGCCCGGTGACCATGTTCGATGCGAAGACGTTTGCGATCCTGAAGAAGATCGACGTGCAGGGGAACCCCGACGGCTATCTCAACGACCCCTACAATCATCGCTTCTACGTTCTCAGCCACTCCGCGCCAAACATCACGGTGTTGGACGACAAGGACGGATCGATTCTCGGCACCATCGACATCGGTGGCGCACCCGAACAGGCTGCCACCGACGGGCACGGCCGGATCTATGTGGACATCGAAGACAAGGCTGCCATCGCCGTGATCGACGCGCACGCCATGAAGATGGTCGGCCGCTACGATGTCTCGAGCAAGGGCGCGGGCTGCGCCGGACTGGCGCTCGATACGAAGAACGGGATCCTGTTTGCCGCCTGCCGCGAGAAGAACAACATGGTCATTCTGGCGGCCAAAGACGGGCATATCATCACCGATCTGCCCACCGGCGTCGGCTGCGATGGCATGACTTTCAACCCCGCGACGATGGAAGCATTGAGCTCGCAGGGCGATGGCACGCTTACGGTCGTCAAGGAGGATTCGCCGACGAGCTTCCATGTGGAGCAGACGGTCGCGACGCCGGCGCGCGCCAAGACGCTGACGCTTGATCCGAAGACCAATCAGGTCTACCTGATCACGGCCGAGTACGGGCCGATTCCGGCCCCAGCGGCGCAGGCCCCTGCCCCGCCGCCGGGAACTCCCGATTTCATGCGCCGCGCACGCCCACCGATGATTCCAAACTCGTTCCAGATCATCGTCGTCGGGCAATAGTAAAATGCTCTATTTTTCCAGGGTAGCTACTACCTCATATCAGCCGGAATGAGAAAGCCTAGGCTGCCTGGTGGCAGCAGCGGACGGCAACAGCTGACCTTCGCAGCAGCACAAGCGCTGATGAAAGACGCAGCTTGCAACGCACCGGTACGCGCTATACGCTTTAGCAGGGCCTTTCCAACACACGCGCGAGGTCGAGAGAACTATGACTGTTCAAGCACAAATCTCGGCTGGATCGGCGGCACACTTCGAGCAGCCACACGCCTGACCCTTCTTCGGTGACTGGCGCCCGTGCGCTCTTCATCGTGCTTCGCTGAAACCAGCTTGCGTTCGGCTCCCAGTGAATGGGATGCCGCGGTGCATGTCTATGATTCGCAGGTTTCAGCAATGTTCAACGAAACGCGATCTCTCGCGCAGCTCGGCTGGCGCCCGTTCTATTCTCAGCAACTGACTCTGGAGGACTTGGACGACGCGTTCCCGGCACGCATCGCAGGCGTGCAACGGACCCTGTTGTCGGTGCTCGCCGAATCCGGTGAGCATCAGGTGACACTTCCGCCGCGGCTGAGGCCCGACGGGATGACACCAAGTATCACGGTTGGCGACTGGATTCTCGTTCGACGCAATACGCTGCAAGTCCAGCGGATTTTGGCTCGGCAGTCAGTGATCACACGGCTGGCCGCCGGCGCCTCACCGACACGTCAGTCCATCGCGGCGAATGTCGATACGTTATTCGTCGTGACCTCGTGCAATTCTGACTTCAACCCCTCGCGACTTGAGCGGTACCTGGCTGTCGCCCATGAAGCCGCAGTCACACCGGTGATCGTCTTGAGCAAGTCGGATCTGTGTGCCGAACCGCATCAATACATGGAAAGCGCTCAGCGCAGTTCGCGGCATGTGGGCGTAGTCGCGGTAAACGGCACGGACCCGGTTGGGTCGCTTGCGTCGCTGGGCCCTTGGCTGGGCGAAGGACAGACCGTCGCGTTCGTCGGATCCTCCGGTGTCGGCAAATCGACGCTCATCAACTCGTTGCTCGGCGCCAATAACCAGGCGACACAAGAGACGCGATTGGCCGATGATAAGGGTCGCCACACCACCACTGCGCGATATCTGTTGCGCGCTCCCTGCGGTGCGTGGCTAATTGACACTCCCGGCATGCGCGAACTGAAGGTTGGCGCGGTTCAGGCGGGCCTGGCGCGAACCTTCGGTGATATCGACTCGCTCTCGGCGCAATGCCGCTTCCGCGACTGCAGTCATCGTCATGAAGCCGGATGTGCGGTACGCAGCGCGATCGAAGACGGTCATCTGGACGCTCGTCGACTGGAGAGCTATCTGAAGCTCACTCGCGAAGCGGCGCGCGCAGCGGCCCCTGCCTGGCAGCGCCACCGGGAAAGCAAGCGGTTTGGTCGCCTCGCGCGCGCGGCGCAAAAACGACGCAGGCGGGACACCGGACGCGACTAGGAAGATTCGGGCGGCCCGCGCACGCCGATGCACGGCGCGGGCCGACCCGGAATGTCCGACTACTGGGTCAGAAGGATCGCCAGCGCCGTCGCCGTGAACGTGTTGGTCGCACTGTCATAGGAGCCCGCCACGTTGAGCTGAATCACGCCCACACTGCCCGTGAGCTCGGATGAGAGCTGCGTGACAAAGCTGGAGAAGGAGCTGAAATTCTCAGCCTTGAATTTGCCCGCGTGACCAATGGTGAAATTCACAGACCCCGTCGTGCTCGACACGATGGTTGGCGCGGTCGACAGTTTGGTCAGGTCGATGCTCTCCGGCCCGATGCGCACGGCGTGCTCCCAACCCACATTCGTCAAACTCAACGTCAGTGACGTGCTCGATGCCGTCAGGCCCGTCAGTGCGGTGGTCGAGCCGGACCAACCCCACGAAACATTGAGGTAGTCCGTGACGCTGGCGTAGTTCACGAGGGTCGTTGCCGTGAAGTCCGGTGGCGCGGTGCCAAAGGCAGTCACAAAGCCCGACACCTGAATCGGCGCATTCACGGCCAATCCCGTCTGGCTCAGCGCCCCGGTGCTGACCACATAGGACTGCGCATTAGCGTCATTGGCCGAGGTCGTCCCCGTTCCGGCGAACGTAAACGAGCTGATGCTCTGGCCATCGAGTGCCATCAGATTCACCACCGCGCTGCCGGCCGCCGATCCGCTCGGAGCCGTCAAGCTGACGATCGAACCCCAGGCTGGCGTGAGGTCCAGGCGCACCTGTCCGGCGGTCGCATCGACGCTGGCAATACCGCCAGTGGAGCCCTGCGTCACCGAACCGAAGACATCGACGTGCTGACCCACCGAGATGTCGGCAATCGTGAAGGAACCCGAACCGCCCTGCTCCGTGACCACCGTTCCGGGGCCGACGGTCACCGGGATGCTCTGCTGCTCGTACCCGCCATAGATGCCCTGCGGTCTGGACCAGGTTGCCGCACTCAGGGTCACGGTATTGCGGCTACGGGCGATGACCGTGCCCGACAGCTCGTACTGGGTGGGGCTCTGCAGGCTCGTGCCGACTATGACATTCGTCGCCGTAAAGGTTGCCGGCGAGGTGCCCGTATCCAGCGTACCGAACGAAGCGATGATGGTGCCGGTCGAAATGGCCGCAATCGCACTCAGACCCGCCGCGCCGACATAGGCCGTCCCGTTGACCTGATAGGTCGTGGTCGAAGTCACGTTGACAGTGAACTGGCCGGTCGAGGTCTGTGACCAGAAGGGCTCGACGTTCACGACGAAATCGCTTGCTCCCGCACTGGCAAACGTACCGCGCACGCGGACCTGCTTGTTGTTGGATGGTGAAATGGTGGCGGTGAGCGTCGGGCTTACCGTGACCGTGTCCGTCGTCAGGTTCACCATATCGGAGGCTGCAATGTTGAAATCAAACGCGATGCGTGCGGTGTTGCCCGCGGTGATCACCAGCGGATGGGCACCGTCGAGGCTGACCGCTACCGGCACGGTTCCCGTAATGGTGTTGCCGCTGCCATCGACGGGCGTGAGCTGCACCGGATTTCCGGCCGAGTTCTGCGCGGTGATCTGCGCCTTGGAGTAGTCCAAAGTCATCACCGCGCCGGTGTAATTGCCCCCCGGAATCTGTCCCGTGTTGATGAGTTCCGTGAGATCGACAAGCTGGGCGAAATCCACCGTCGTGGGGACCGGCACGGTCTCCACCGTCGTGCCATCGGACTTTTGCAGCTGGAGTGAGTCGACGGACACCACGTAGCTGAGGAAGTCGCCGGGCGCATCCGTCAGGGTCGCAAGCACGGTGCCGCAGGAGCTGCCGCACGACGCCGTACTTGAAGGATTCCCCGAGCTGGAGCCCATCGAGCCACTAATGGTACTGGTCGAGCTCATGCTCGAGGAGCCACCGCCGCAGGCAGCCAGCAGCAGCGTCAAGGCGGCGCCTGCCGCCAGCGGCCCGAGAGTGCGACGAAGGTTTGACTGTGCAAACATTGCTCTTTCCTCGCTGAAGATCGGATTCATGAAACGTTGCGGACCAGGACGCGTTGACCGCGGTATCAATGGCAGCGTGAAACGCTACTCACTTTGCTTCGAGATGGGAAATTGTCGCAGCAGAACGACAGCGGCATAAGTTTGAAACAATCCTGTAAGGCCCGGGTCAGAAGCGCCGGGCGATCGCAGCAGCAACGCAATCTCATCGCGTTGCTCCATAATTATGACTGCACGATGCCAAGATGGAGGCGGCAATGAACGCGGGAGAAGTGCTTCAAAGCATGGTTGCACTATACGCATCGCTGATTTCGTATTCCGATACCGGTCACGTCCGAACAAAGATCATGGCCAGCGGGCTTGTACATCGGAAATGGTTTTCCACGCTGTATCAAAAACCTTCATCGTTTCGCTTCACATTCTTTTGTCCTCACCCTTATCCGCAACTGAGCCACATCGTCACTCAGCATGTCGTCGGATTTGATGGGAGTGAAGGCTACAGGCTCACAAAAAGGCCCGATGATGCGCAGCCGCTCAGATCCAGCGGCAGCCTGCATATGGCGCTTGCGGGTGCGACCGGGATTTCATCGGGCGCTGCGCACACGATCGGCAGGCTGCTTCTTCCTGCAGTCGGGGGACTGTCGATCCTGGACTTGCTCAATCCGCGGTTCAACGATGAGACCGCTATTGATGGCACCGTTTGCCATTCGATCACCGCCGAGTTTCCGCAAGGCGGTGAGCGGGAGCTATGGATCGAGAAGGACTCGCTTCTGCTGCGCAAGGTGATCGGCTTGCGCGAGACCGGTCGTTCAGAAGAGGTGCGGGAGAACATCTGTGTGAATGAAGCGCTGGAAGGCAGGCTATTTGCTGCATGACTGCTCACCTCCGCGGCACGCGCGATAACGTAGCGACGCACTCGACTGCAGATGCTGCAACCGGCCACGCGCTGATTGCCTGCTCAACGCGAACGTGATAACAATAACTATGGATAGTCGTCACTCGCAAACCCTTACCGATTTAAGACCTGGCGGCTGGCTCGCGCGCGTCAGATCGAATTTCTTCGCACGGCCGGCCAACGAGGTGCCCTCGCTCGCCGTTGTCTGGTGGCATGCGCTGCTGTGCACGATGGCTGCAGTGAACGTGGCCATTTGGTCGCTGGCTGCCATGGCGGTCACGCACGCACCGGCTGGAAACCACGCTGAGGCCAGCGCCGCCAGCCGTATGCAGCTGATCCTGTCCGCCGCCTACGTGTTCGGTTGCGCGTTTCGTTCCGTGCTGCCTGTGTACGACATCCCGCGAGTGGTCCTCATCGACTCCCGGCTATCCAGCGTCATTGTTGGCCGCTCGGTCGCAACCATCGCCGAATTGTGCTTTGCGGCCCAGTGGGCCTTGATGCTGCATCGTATGGCGCTCCTGAGCGATAGCCTGCCCGTGCTGGCCGCATCCGTGGTGATCGTGCCGCTCATCGTGCTGGCCGAGGTATGCTCGTGGTACGCCGTGCTCACCACCGCGCAGCGCCCTCACGCACTCGAGAATTCAATCTGGGGAATTTCGGCAGCGCTCCTGGTCGCCAGCCTGCTGGTGGTGGAACCGCACCGGATTACCGGCCTATATCTGCCAATGATTGCCTGGTGCGTCGGGGGCGCCACCTACGTCGCGTACATATTTCTCGTCGACGTTCCAGGTTATTGGTCGCGATGGATCGCTGATCAAGCCAACGGGCGTCGCTACCTGGGTATTGCCCAGGGCGTGATCGACGCGTGGCGGCGCCGAGTCGTGTCCTATCGCTGGGAGCTGTGGAAGAACGAGATCCTATGGATGTCGCTCTATTTCACGCTCGGAGTCTGGAGCAGCGTCTCGCTTGTTTACGCCTCAATCATCCTCGGTGCCGGCAAATAAGTCTAAAGGAGTGGCCTTTTCACTGATAACTTCAGTGGGTGGCACTCAACGCAACCGTCTACAGCTTCGAGATCCACTTAAGTGACCTGGACCGTAACGTCTACCAGACGCTGGCATTCCGGGTTGCCAAGCATCCTTCCGAGACCGATGCGTACCTGGTGGCACGCGTGCTGGCCTACTGCCTGGAGTATCGTGAGGGCCTGACCTTCTCCAAAGGTGGGCTTTCCGATCCGGATGCGCCCGCCCTCGCGGTACACGATCTTACCGGCGCGCTTCGGCGCTGGATCGAAATCGGGCTGCCCGAGCCGGCACGGCTGCATCGCGCGAGCAAGGCGTCGCCGGAGGTGGCGGTGTATTCACATAAGGATGTGGATCAGCTGCTCGCGCGGCTGGGGACGGAAACAATCCATCGCGCCAACGACATCCAGATCTATTCGTTTGATCGCGAGATGATCGCATCGCTGTGTGCCCGACTGACTCGCCGCATGATCTTCGATCTGGTCATCACCGAGCGCCAGATCTACCTTTCGCTCGGCGAGGACACGATTAGCGGCAGCTTGGCACGACATCGCATCGGGCAGGAATAAGCCGGTAAATGGACGGGTAATCGCTCACGTTTTGCCGTGGCAACTCCTTCCTTGGCGCGCGATACATTGCTGAAATCGGCGGTGAGCTTGCCGGGCCTTCTTGGGCGATCTGGCAGCCCGGCGCTCAGCTCTTTGCCGGCAGCTTGTCCCAGGCCGCGGCGAGCTTTGCGGCGAAAGCGTCGATCGCCTGCCGCGCGTCGGCCCAGGAATCCAGGGATGGGGAGCCGGCCGGCAATACATCCGCAAAGTTGCGGTAACTGATGGTGGCGAGGACCTGCTGCTGCGAATCGCGCAGCTCGCCTACGAGATCCGCACCGCCCAGGTAACGGGTGCGTACGGGACTGAGCTCTGGATCGTCGAGCTGCTGCTTCATCGTCGGGTGCGTGGGCATGACCTCGCGCACCGTCACCTTCAGGGTGAGCCCGTCGGGGATCGGAGCGCGGAGCTCCTCCTTAGCAACCGCTGCGAGTATGTCCGAGCGCAGGACGCCCGCCTCTTTGACTCCGTAGGTCTTCTGCAGCAACGCGGTCACGGCTGGCGCGAAATCTATGGTGGCTTCCCGTGACGCCGCCGCGAACACGGCCTGGGCCAGCAGCGCACTGGCGCCGATCGCGACGCAGGCGGTATGTATTCGATGGTACATAGATCGCTCCAGCTCT
>Ga0182030_10005656_pt1 | contig 26467 bp, 32 predicted proteins | sample 812S3MmetaG_FD_121299 | JGI IMG/M metagenome (GOLD analysis project Ga0182030, IMG submission 121299) | Permafrost microbial communities from Stordalen Mire, Sweden - 812S3M metaG (Illumina Assembly) | ecosystem: Environmental > Terrestrial > Soil > Wetlands > Permafrost | place: Sweden...
ATATTTACCAATTCTCCTCGAAGTCAAATGTCTTGGATGCAAGTTGTGAACCTCTGTTCGGGTATTTCCACGAAATTGCAGTATAAATGTCCAAAAGTTTACTTCTCAACTCACGGTCATACATCTTATTACGATCAATATGCTCGGTCATGAACTTCAATAGCTCATCGGGATCGGTATCATCACCCTTGATTGCTAATGATTCAATATAGAAATCATTGGGAAGCAGATAGACCCACTTGACCTTCTCCCCCGTGCGTATCTTCTCAAACTGTTTATCTAGTTTCCACACCTTCAACAAATCATTGTAAGCTAATGCCGCACGAACTTGGGCGGGAGACTTCATAATAAACTGGAATAACTTGCGATGAGACGGATTGTAATCATTTTCTCCATCCTTGGAGATGTAGCGAACCGAACTGGTCTTGGCAAGATTAACCATCTCAAGACTTTGGATGGTCTCCTCAAAATTCATGATGCGTTCATCAAGGTCGGATTGCGGAGTTCCCCGCAATAAATCATCAATCATATTTGAGGCAAACTTGCGAAACGCTGTCGGGAAACTTGAACGAACTACGTCAATGCCTTTGACTTCCAGTTTACCCTCCTTACCGTCCTTGGACTTGACAGCCTTGTTCTTCTCCATGTCATAGACCTTAAGCATAGCGTAACGCTTCTTAGATACCCACATTGCCTTTTTAGCAATTACGTCCGCCATGATCTTTATACGATTATGGTCAGGTGCCACATTGAATATCTTGGGCACCATATAGTTATAGAAATTATTGATTCGGGTGGATACTGCGGTCACCCAATCAATGGTGAACTTAGTCATGTCTTCTTCTTTTACATTCTGCAATTTGGCCACTGACAATGCTGACATATACAGAGAGTCGGTATCAATGTAGATAACAAAGTCCTGTGCAGGAGGAACCACGTTTGCTTCCTTGAACTTTGTGAGATACATGTCATTGACTAATCGCTCGGCAGAACGAATAATTTCTTGTCCCGAAGTAGTAACGGCTTCAGCATTGTCACGATCATAGAATCGGAACACAGGTAATCCTAATGCACCATAAACCGAGTTAAGGAAAATCTTCTGCCTCTTCTGACGACGGTCGTAGAATGATTCCTTTTCCTTGTCACCCTTCTTACCATACTCACCGGCAAGCTTGCGATATTCAACACGTTCCTTGAACCATACATCAAGAATAGTAGGAACTACTCCACGCCCTTCTTCCTCAAATATATTCCCATCGGCATCTATACCCAGTCCGAGAGGTTTTAAATATGCATCAAGCAATTCCCGAGTTTCAAACTCAAGTATTTTTTCTTCTATTTCTACTTTTATCATATCTTACGATACTCCACAATTCTTTTGCACATTTTTAAAAATTCATCATCGGAGAAATCTTGCTTCATCCAATTAACATTTTTATGAACCCATTGAACGTTTCCTTTTACATATCCCCTCGATGAATCAATACGATCTAACGAAGCGGTTTGCTCAATTTTATCAGAACATCCAAATTCTAAATCCATACCAGATAATGCACACTTTCGTTTTTGCGAATCAAATAGATTCGAAATATATTCCAATGTAATATCAAAATCTTTGTGAGTACGGATAGCATGATGTTTTATTCTTGTAAAAACTATCTTTGGAACTTTACCGAATCCTTTCCATAAATGGTTTAAATTTTGGATTAAACATTTTTGACATCCATCATTATTTTCACATAACAATCGGGCGGCTCGTTTTTTAAGCACATTGCCACAATCACACCTACAAGAAACCTGAGTACCACTTCCTATTCGATTAGATAAAACAGTTAATTTTCCAAACCGCTGTCCTCGTTTGATGAGACAATCATACTTCGATCTATCTACAGTATTCTTCCATCTTTTTCTAGTAGCACATGATCGGCACAAAGTTCGTCCAAGTCGTTTCGATTCATAATATCCTTCATACGTAGGATAAAATTTAACCGCTTTGCAATCGTCACAAATTATAGTCCATTTCTTAGAGTTCATATTTTCCTTCATCTATCATGACTATAAATATTAACAAAAAACACTAACCGTCATTTTGTATTATTTTTCCAACAATTTTCCGGGTAGGTTGTTTATAGACAACTCCATTACTCGCTATAGAAAAAGCGTGATTAGCAATTAATTTCTTAAAATCATTGGAAGAATATCCACGCTCACCTAGCCTTACAATAGGCATTTCTCCACGCTGAAACGCCATCATGTTCCATCCTTCGACCCTCCCAATTTTTTTCTCGGGACTTATATTTAATGTCATGATTACACTGGGATACAGTGACGTTATGTCCGCTGAACAAACCCAGTCATATAGTCCACTGACAGGTTCTTTAACGAATGCTCCAACGAATCCATCCTCACCACTTTCCTGCATGTCTTCATACTCTTCACGTCCACCAATGGGTTTATTGGAAGCAATTTTTCCAGAGCGAGATAAATATGTTAATATAGCCCCATCAATAAAGCGACTGGACATTTGAACCCATTCGTAAGGAACGTGCCCTTTATGACACACAGCTTGGGCAAGGTGAATGAAATCGTATTTATGGTCCAACTCCACCACGATCTTAACGTCCACCAAGTTATATTCGATATAACGATTCAAGTCTTCATTATACAATTGAGTCAAACTGCCACGATAAGTAAGCTTTTGATGCTTCAGTTCTTCATCTTTGGCAACATTTCCAAGTGCCCATGATGGTTTCATGACACCAATGAACTTCTTGTAGAGTTCCATATAGTCAAGACAAGAGACTCCTGCCACAACCATTTTGCGATTAAACTTGTTTTGATATACAATTCCAATCGGTGATAGACGATAGGCGGCTTGCTTTCCGACGACATTACGAATACGATTGAAGAGATAAGGAATATCAAATCCATTAGAATTCCATCCCGTGACGATGGTAGGTTTGATCTGTTCCCACAGTGTCAAGCACGCATCCAATAAAGTATCCTCGCACTTAAACGAACGAATGTCAACTTCATCCGTAGTGCTGTTTGGGATTTTACATTCGGGGTCAAGAACCAATGAATGGTACTTGTTAGCCACTTGGTCATATAATGCAATTGCAGTAATGGCTTTATCACCAGTTTGAATGTCAGGAAACCCACCTTCCGATGAAACTTCAATATCGATCACGACTATTTTATGACCAACTGATACCTCATCACTATCAATATATTTATCTATGAGAGTCCGCATAGCTGGGTCAACATCCGACTCAAATAATGATGGGTCACGGTCATCGAATGCCGTTATCTTATCCAACTCATCCCCATAAAGTGACCTGTATTTACCACCCGCCATCTTACGATAGGCATATCGTATTGTAGGAAATGATGAATATCCCGACATATCATCCCACAAATGAGTAACGCCATTCTTTTTATCGCAGAAAATATTTTGAAACATATTACTTGTGAATGCTTGATATTTTTTTACACATATTTATGAAATATTCATTTGAGAAGTCAAGTTTCATTAAATTAACATCTTTATGAATCCATTGAATATTTCCCCATAACGTAATCTTTACTGGAATCTATTCGGTCAAGAGATGCCGTATTTCCGTCTTAAATCTCTTCATATATTATTTTACATCTTTCGGCATCTCGGAGGAAATCTGTAACAGTTGAGGCTGAAGAGGATTATTGTGGGTCATAAGAGTGACCCATATCTTAGCTCCAAACATCAATCTGATCGCATCCCAAAATGTAAGCTTCCAACAAGAAGTCACCAATCCATCCGGAGTTTTTGTCTTATAACTCGGGAGTGGAAGATATTCCGGCTGGTTTTTTGCGTGGATACTATTAGCTTCTGGAAAGTTTATTATTTTCATAACATCTTAAAATCAATAGCCGTATTATACAGTATTTGGGCAAGCTGTGGCGATATTTTATATTTCTCACCCGCTAAGATAATGGATTTCTTCAAATCTCCGGGATGCTCAGGATGGTTTTGCGTAGCGGATTTCCAGTCACATAACATTTCCACTAGGTCCACTAAATTCATACTATCAATGCCGTTTAAGAAATGCTCGGGATGATGCCTATTACACTTGTAATGATGGTCAGTGGCTGGTTTAACGGCTTCCTTGGCTTTGTTATATCCCTCACTCGCATATGGATACTTTTCAAATTTATCCATCATCGTAGCATAGATCGGAAATTCTTCCGGTCCAAACTTCGAATCATCATGCATTAGACCCCGTTGCAACACTTCCTGTGACATTCTTGACATCAGAGTCAACACTCTGAGTTGATGGGCAGTCAATACTTTCTTTAACTTCTTCTCTCGGAGTCGTTGAACCTGCGCCTTCAATTTGGATGTTGGTGGGAGGTTGTGTATCGGGGTTGTTCTCATTAGGTGGAGGATTTTGATTTATTTGAACACAAACCCCAAGCTTTTGCATTAGGGAGGTATAAGTAGAATGACCCTCGGGTTTTAAGCTAGGAAACGCATCAATAAACTTTTTCACGAGCAGATCATGTTTAAACCAAGTTAAATGCCTTGGCTCGAAAGTCATTTTCGGTAAACCAGGTGGAGCTACAACATTGACAATATGCAATGCGATCACAATTTCATCTTCAGACAATGTGTTGAATTGATTTAGAGTCATATCTACAGTCAATCCTTCCATCTTAAGGGAGGTCCATCATAAATTCCAACTATACACCAAGCATCAAAAAGAACGGGAAGTTTGTGAGTATTAATTGCAGGTGAAGTCGGACATGGCAAAAACCTTTGTCCACATCCATCGGCACATTCCCAATAATCAGAACGAGTTCCATCGGGATGGTCTGTATGTTTTAAAATAACCTTACAATGAGCACAGCAGGCTTGAGAATCACTCATATAATTCCTTTCGCATTAATACCACGAAAGAATCCCTTATATCTGTAATTACTATCAGGCGTAATAACATAACACGGATTAAATCCAACGACATACAGATGGGTTATTCCAAGCCGATGAATTTCAAATGCCGCTTCTTTTTGGCATTCTTTACGAAATGCCAAATTATTCATGTCAGGGATTCCATCACTATACATCTTAAGCACATATGTTCGAACAGAGCATGGGTTTCCATCAATTAGACCACTTGGAAATGGAAAATGAATAAATCCATATGATGGCATCTCATGCGGCAACATAATAGGATAATAATCATACTGCATTGCGGGTAATGACGAAGGTTTGACCGGAGATTCTGGTAAAATACATGCTGCCTTCGCCACAACACCTATCAGTGGCAACGCAGCCATTGTCGTAATAAAACTTCTCCTATTCATTCTTTGATATTATCCTATAACATGGTATTAAGCAAGTTTTTATAATCTTTTCGGTGGAGATGTCCACATTTATGGTATTTTGAAAGTTTAGCGGTATATTTATTGATATGAATACAGGAGTGTATAAAATAACAAATATGACAAATGGCAAGATTTACGTCGGGTCCACATCAGCGTTAGGATTTAAGAAACGATGGTGGGGACACCGCACCAGATTACGGGCAAATACCCACTGGAACCAACATCTCCAAAACTCATGGAACAAACACGGCGAACAGCAATTTCGGTTTGAAATCATTGAAGAATGTCTTCCCAACGACTGCATTCCCCGTGAACAGTATTATTTTGACACACTGCACCCCCAATACAATATCCTGCAAACTGCGGGGTCTATGTTTGGGTATCGGCATACCACAGCAACAAAACAAAAAATAGGAGATGCGTGTCGAGGAGAAAAACATCCACAATATGCTGGAAAACACATATTCTATCACCCCGAAGATGGATATTTTAACGGAGGTCTCACGGAACTATGCACCAAGTTTAAAATTCGTGAAAACACGGGGTATCGACTTAGAAGTGGAGAACTGGACAAATCTCACGGATGGATATACATTGGAAATGATAAAACTCCATTACCAGAAAATATAGATGAATTTTATTACAGCCGAATTCATAACGACCGAACCATATATTCATTTTTTCATAAAATCCACGGAAGGTTTCAGGGCGTCATCCCCGATTTTATGAAAAAATATAACATCTCATTTCAAAATCAATCGATAATTCGAAAACTAATAGATGGAAAACGAAAAATGGCTTGGGGATGGATATTCTTGGGCGAAGGAATTCAATACATAACGTCAGACATAGAAACTAAATATATGACTGCACTCAAACAAAATACTAAAGCAAATAATCATATGGACATTATCTACGAATTTTTCAATTTCAAAACGACTGAAAATTTCCGAGGAACTTTGCGGGAGTTAATTCGAAATTATAATCTCAACGATAAATGTGCCCGTGAAATGCTCAGTCAAAGAAAACCCCACCTTAAAGGATGGACTATAAAAAGTTGACCGTGGGTTCTATGTTTGATATTATCATACAACAATGAAAAAGAAAACTGTCTCGTTCTCACAATTCTCAAATTTCTGGACTTGCCCTTACAAATGGTATAGGGATGTTTGCTTAAAAGAAAAAGTATTCGAGGAAAGTATTCACATGTCATTCGGAACCGCAATTCACGAAACCATCCAAGCGTTTCTGACTGCGTATCTTAACGTATCCGAAGAAGAAGCTCGCAAAATTGATTTGATGACAATGTTTGTAACCGCCTTCAAAACTCAAGTGAATGGTAAGGGAATCAAACACACTGCCGAAGACTTTGCCGAGTTCGTCGAAGATGGAAAGGCAATCTTGACTGAATTCTTGGCTCCCGAAAACGTGCGCTATCATTTTCCTCGGGATAAGTGGCAACTTATTGGCATCGAAAAGAAATTCGTTTACCCCGTTCTAAATAACGTAAACTTGGATGCACGCCTCGACCTTGTGCTAAAAGACAAACAGACGGGTGACATTCGCATCGTTGATTTGAAGACTGCAACCAATGCTTGGTCCTCCTATCAGAAAGAAGACTTCACCAAGATTAGTCAATTGTTGCTTTACAAGGCAGTCTATAGCAAGGCAGAAAATATAAACCTCGGAAAAATCCACGTTGAATTCATAATCCTTAAACGTAAGTTCTACGATGATTCCAAAGTAAAATTTGAACAGACTCACATTCAAGTCTTCAAACCTGCGGCATTCCAAGATAACATTGTCCAAGTCATAAAAGAGTTCCGCAACTTCATCGAATATAGTTTCACCCCCGATGGTGAACATAAACGTGACGCTCATTATCCCAAGCAACCCGGTAAAAACAAAGCAAATTGCAAATACTGTGCTTATGCCAAGAATGGTAAATGCGATCAAGTGCCCGAACCTCCAATCAAAGACCCAGAACCGAAATAACCAACACTTCAATCTCAAGCCTCCCTTACGGGAGGTTTTTTGTTGTCCCTCAGTATAAAGATATTTATAAAAACTTTACATAATAATTTTCAATTATATACTTCAACCATGAATGAAATATGGAAAGATATTACCGACTATGTAGGAGTTTATCAGGCATCATCATTGGGACGCCTTCGACGAGTGAGTAAAACCGATTCAATCGGACGATGTTATAATTATTCCGACCTAAAAATTAGAACGTTACCACGATATGATGCCGCAATATTTTGCCACAACGGAAAGCGTAAGATGATGTTGTTACATCAAGTGATTGCCCAAACATTTCTCCAATATCCAACGTGCTGCCCAACATGTAAGACCCCATATGAAATAAATCACATAGATGGAAATCCACACAACAATGCAGCAGACAATTTAGAATATGTAACACATGTTGAAAACATTCAAAAGTCGAGAAATGCTCGACGTAAAAAACAATGGAAATCACTAGATGATACGAAAGTATTAAAAATCAAACACCTTCTCGCTCAAAAAATAACTTCACAAGTCGAAATTTCTAAAATGTTTAATGTATCTAAAAGCACCATAAGTGAGATAGCACACAATAGAATATGGACGGATGTCTCACTATAAATTCATAATTTTGACTGTTTGTTTTTTTTGGGTATAGTTATAAGTGTTCAAGCAGATATGCATACACTTATAAATATGAGCACACCAAAAAAAGTTGCAACCACTGTTAAGGTCGATCCGACCTTGTATGACGAGTTCAAAGTCCTCGGCGTTCGTTATAAACTTACGCTTCAAGGTCTTATTGAAAAAACGGTCTATCGCTATGTAAAAGAAGAAGTCTTCCGCAATGACATCAATGGTTTTCATGTCCCCGTGGACCTATCATCATCTTTCTCAGCATCAGCATCAGCATCCTCGTCCCTCGCCTAAACCTCAACCCAAACGTTACAAACTATGCCAGCAAATAACGGTAAACCCACAATTCTTCTCCTGTCCGACGACCTTCGTATGAATTCGGGCATCGCTACGATGTCCCGAGAACTTGTCCTTAGCACAGTTCACAAATTCAACTGGGTCCAAATAGCCGGTGCTATTACACATCCCGATAAAGGAAATGCATATGATCTGTCTCAGTCTACCAACGATTTGAAGAAGATTAAAGATGCATATGTAAAACTGTATCCTACAGATGGTTACGGCAATGAACAAATGCTGTTCCAAATCATCAACATCGAACGCCCGAATGCATTGCTTCATTTTACCGATCCTCGCTTTTGGGGATGGTTGTATGCATTGGAAAAACAGATAAGAGACTCAATACCAATATGTTATTATAATATATGGGATTCGATCCCATACCCAATGTATAATCGTCCATTCTATGAATCATGCGATGGTTTGTTTTCTATTAGTAAACAAACCTATAACATTAACAAATGGGTGTTAGGACCACAGAATTGCTGCCAAGTCAGTGATGGTCCAATGAAAGGTCGTTCATTGCTTCAATACTGCCCACATGGTATTGATGACGAATGCTTTAAGCCAATTGAAAAGTCAAATCCCGATCTTATTGCCTTTAAAAAGCGATTGTTTGGTGAGAAGGATTATAAGTTTGCTTTGCTCTACAATAGTCGTAACGTTCATCGTAAGCGAACCAGCAATATCTTGTTGGCGTACGCTCAGTTCTGCTCTAACCTCTCGAAGGAAGACGCCGATAAGTGTGTATTGATTTTGCACACCGAGGTCATGCAAGAAGCGGGAACAAACTTAATGGCAGTTAAAGAAGCCTTCTGCCCAAACAACAACATCATATTCTCTCCGGGAAAACTGTCTCCTCAAGATATGAACCTCATGTATAATGTTGCGGATGTCACCGTCAATGCTTCGTCTAACGAAGGATTCGGATTGTCTATCGCTGAAAGTATCATGAGCGGAACACCCGTAACGGTTGCTGTCACTGGTGGATTGCAAGATCAAATCGGTCAAGTGACGGATGATGGAACCCCCGTTGAGTTTGACGCTGACTTTGGGTCAAACAACATTGGACGTTACAAGAAATGTGGTCCGTGGGCATATCCTGTGTGGCCAGTGACTCGTTTGGTCCAAGGCTCTATTCCAACGCCATATATATTTGATGACCTCACTCGATGGGAAGACTTTGCTGAAGGCTTCATGTATTGGTATCTAATGGGAGACAAAAAACGCACCGCTTGTGGTGCTGAAGGTCGTCGTTGGGCACTCAACGAAGGTGGTATCAATTCCAAGAACATGGGACAAACATTCATTGATGGCATGGAATACATCTTTAAGAACTGGTCCAAACCTAAGAAGTTCAGTCTACATACGATTGCCGATCATGTTGGAAATAAGATGCCCGATGGTCACATGGGATTTACCTATGACAAGATTGATACTGCTCCTCTTCTTCAGAAAATCGAAACAATAAAAATATGAATATAAACATAGTAGAATTACAACCCGGCGATGTTTTATTGACCACCGTAGACATCGGAAACCTTCCTCCAAATGAAGTAGATGCGTATGTCAAAAAATGCGTTAAAACTGTAAAAAGTTTTTTTTGGAGGTCAAGTTGTCGCATTTCCAGTCCGAGGAGGAACATGGGATTTCACCATCGTTCGAAAGCCGAAGACTAAAAAGTTAAAAAAAGTTGCCTAATTATGGCAACTCTGTTACAATCGCATCAATATGACCCAAATGGAAATAAAAGTAAAACGGAATGGTAACACCACACTACCGAGACAAGCCACGGACCAATCGGCAGGATACGATATAATTGCTACATCCGACCCTAAGATTGTTGGAGAAAAATTGGATAACAAATTTTTTCTTCCCGATGAACCAAAAATCGAATGGTGGAAACATGTATTTTACATCGAGTATGAAACGGGACTATTTATGTCCCCGTCAGATAAAAATATTCATACTCTAATTTATCCAAGAAGTAGTATCAGTTCTAAAACAAATATGGTATTGGCCAATAGCATTGGACTCGTAGATTGCGACTATCGGGGGCAAATATTATGCCGTTTTCGATACATATGGCAACCGTTTGATATGGCATGGTTAAGCATCAAGGACCACTCAAACCCAGAAAATCCATACGTTCCAATGACGCTCGGAAACATCAATCCCGAACGCATATATAAAAAAGGAGACACTATTGCTCAACTCGTGTTTTCTCCCACAATAAATGTCGGGTTTCAATTTGTGGATGAATTGGACCAAACAATTCGTAATGAGGGCGGATTTGGTTCTACGGATCAACAAGCAAACACGCCACCCCAAGCACAAGGAGACCCATTCTCATTGGGCGACCGTTACAATCAAGCTGGAGGCATTCCTACACGTAAACGCTACAGCGATGAAATGAAGGAACGGGAACGTGTCGAAGGAACGCAAAAATCTACAAACAAAATACATTTGCCTCCTCCCGGCATACACGAAAGAAAAGCCAAGTGAAACGAGTCATAACAGAAGAAGTCCTTGAGGACGCAAAATATTTCTGCGATAAGCATCCCGACCGTGAATGCTTCTCAGAAATAAAAACCGCTAGTTGGTATGGTAGCAACTTTGATATGATGGGCATAGAATTCCATCTTTGTGATGAATGTATCGAAGAACTATATAAGGACTTGGAAACAAAATATGGAGTTAAACCCCAAAATATCGAAATATGAAAACGACCAGTAAAGTAACCAAACTTCCCGATGGGTCTGCATTCTGGACAGCAGATATTATGTCCAAGGCAGAAGCCATGACTCTTCCACTTGAGAAACGTCCTATTTGTTACCGAATATCATCGGAAATGTATCACGCTGTTTATGAAAGCATTGGTGCGGCGTCTATGTGTTGGAACCCAAGACCCGTCAACGAAGTATTCGATTCCGAAGCAGCATCGAATATTGCAATTGATCTCTGTTTCAAAATCGCAAACGAAATCGAAAAGAAAAATAAGAAATAAGTATGAGCAAACCAATTTGTATTCTTCAATCGCCGGTGTGGACGAGAAGTGGCTACGGCGATTGGGCATTGGCTGTCGCCAAGAGCCTTCTTCGCTATGATAAATTCGATTTAAAAATTGTTCCCACGGTATGGGGCGCATGTAGCAAGAAGAACTTGGAATCCGAACTTATTGACCCCGAAGGTAAAGAATTATTAGGTCGAGTTCTACAAGGTAACCTATCACGCCAACCCGAATTGTTCATTCAAATGAGCATTCCGAATGAATTTAATGCTCCAGCTAAATTCAACATTGGTATGACTGCGGGAATTGAGACTACTGTCCCTCGTGCAGAATGGATTGAAGGTCTCAATCGAATGCAATATAACATTGTAACTTCTCAACATGCAAAAGATGTGTTTGTTTCCGCCAACTTTACCAAGAAGAATCCAAATGGAACAACCGAACCATTGAAGGTAAAAACTCCTATGGACGTTCTATTCTGGGGTGCTAACACCGAACTATATGGGAAGACAAGTATTATTCCAAAAACAGTCAATGATACCCTCGCAGGAGTCAAAGAAGAGTTTGCATTCCTATTTGTAGGTCAATGGACTGGCGGTAACATGAACGCTGATCGCAAGGCTATAGGATGGCTAATAAAGACATTCTTGGAAACATTCCGAGACCTTCCCAATCCTCCAGCCCTTGTCCTCAAGACAAGCGGAGCACAACTCTGCATCATGGACAAGTATGATTGCTTGAACAAGATCAATGATGTCACCGCCATGGTCCAGAATGCCCATCCAAAAGCCAAATTACCAAACGTGTATCTATTGCACGGCGAATTGTCTGATGTCGAGATGAATGCATTGTATAACCATCCCAAAATCAAGGCACACGTTTCATTCACCCACGGTGAAGGATTCGGTCATCCGCTTTTGCTCGCTACATTGAGCGGAAAGCCAGTCATTACTCCTCATTGGAGTGGTCATCTCGACTTCCTAAATCCGAAGTATGCTACATTCTTCGAAGGTAAGTTGGTACCTATTCCCGGCGAAGCAATCAATGATTGGTTCATAAAAGAAGCCCAATGGTTCGATGTGGATTATGATTTCGCAGGTCATCTCATGAAGAACATCTTCACTAACTACGATTCCACATTGGTTGAAAAGTATGAAAAGCTTCGGATTGAAAACATGGAGAAGTTCTCTCTTCAAGCAATGGACAAGACCTTCCATCCGTTATTGGAAAAATATGTTCCTAAGTTTGCAGTTGAGGAACAAATCAAGCTTCCTAAGCTTAAAAGAATTGCTCTCCCCACCTCACCTTCGCCCGCAGCCAAGGCTACCGAAGTAACGACCAGTCTGAGTAAGGCATGAAATATAATCTACAATGAGTTATGTCAACCATATCATATCTAGTTACATGTTGCAATGAAACAAATTCATTAAAGAACTTACTTAAAACCATCTATGATTCCATTCAATACGATGACGTTCATTCTGGAGATGAAATAGTCATCATCGTAGATAGTGTCGATACTTATGGAGATGATGTACCACCGGAAACGGCAGATATTTTGTATGAATATACAGGATATTCAAATGTAACATGGAACACCCATCCTCTAAATAAAGACTATGGCACACATAAAAACTTCGGTATTGAACAATGCAGTGGAAATTGGGTATGTCAAATTGATGGCGACGAATGTCTTCCAGAATCATTACTTGGAGAAAACCTACACGCATTGATTGATAGTAATCCTACAATTGAGGCGTATGCTGTCCCAAGAATCAATGCATGGGAAGGATTAACGCCAGAACACGCCAAACAATGGGGATGGTCTTTGGATATGTCTCCGACTTATAAGAGATTACGGGCAGCTTGGCCCGATTATCAGTTACGACTGTTCAAAAATACACCATCAATTCGTTTCAAAAATCGATTACATGAACGCATCGAGGGATATAAATCCATTGCTGCTTTACCAGCGACGGAAGAGTGGGCATTATATCACGACAAGACAATAGAAACGCAAATTCAAACGAACCTCCGGTATAACGAATGGTTCTCCGCCGCCGAGAATGCAGGAGTATCGAATAAAGTATCTTAAATATGACATTTGAAGAATCAATGGATCGATGCAATACGCAACGCAATCCATCGGCAAATTGGAAGGTGATGGAAAAGGCGTATAACGATTATTATTTGAATTATCAAGGCGACCGAACTCCTAAGATACCAAAAATCATTCATCAAATATGGCTTGGTTCTCCATTTCCCGATAAATACAAGATTCTGACTGACCGTTGGCAAGAAATGCATCCTGATTGGACGCTTATATTATGGGACGATGACAAGATTAAAAATTTCGGACTTACTAATCAATGGATGTATGATAATACTTACAACCCTGCGTCCAAATCAGATGTCGCTCGCTATGAGATTCTTTACAGTTATGGTGGAGTTTATGTGGACACCGATTTTTATTGCTGTAAAAACTTGAACGACTTATTGTATCTCGATTTCTTTGGGTATGCCGCTGGTTCGTATGACAAATCAGCAATTCCTGCCAGCCTTCCACAAAGTCTATTCGGATGCTCTCAAGGAAACGAACTACTCGCAAATGTAATCCGACATATCGCACAACAATCTAACGTTCCACATTCCATAGCAGATATAATACAAATAACTGGCCCAGATATGTTCACCCGGGAAATTCTAAAAGAGTTGGATAAACATCCAATGAGTGTGGTATTCCCCCCGAACTATTTCACTCCATTTCCGGGACAATTTCGTGAAAATATTCGCAACTTAAACTTTATCGATATACCACGATGCGTATCACATTACGCATATCCCGAAACGTATGCCATTCATTTGCATTATTGTAGTTGGCAAAATCCCGATCTATTAAAATAATGAAAGACATTCAAATTTGTTTGTTTAACACTACCGAGAGAAGATTGCCGATTGCATTTGGAAATGTTGCCCAACTGTCCAAAATCAATCCATCAAATTTAGATCGACTAATATTAAAGATATTTTGCTATAGGTGTCACGAGCATCAATGGAAGAAACAAATGGAAGGTTCAGCCATACCGTTTCAAATTTATGCGATGCCAGCACCGGGCGAGATGTTGGGATACACCGGATATGATTACAAAGAGCGAACACAGATTTGCATGGAAAGTGACCACAAGTATTCCATTCGTATTGACGACGACTTGTTCATATCAACTCCGCTGTGGAGCTTTATGTTAAATACGATAGACGAAGTTTTATCGCAGGAAAGGGTTCATGCCTATTCCCCACTATTCAGCACCGCCGTTCCGCACGTTGATTTGTTCACGGACGATTTCCTGTCAGAGACAGACAAAACCATCCTAGAATCAATTTACAAAAAAGATGGGGTTCCCGCAACACCGTGGTTTCCATATGATGATTATGTTCACGTCCAAAAAGTAATTTTAACGATGGATAAATGGGACAGAAATTTATTTTGGAAGGAAGTTCTAAACCACAGAACCGTATATCAAACTCTACACCCCATAAAATTTTCATCTGACGCAAACATCTTTCTGACAAATCAGATATTGTCCAACTTCCATAAAATATTGGAAGAACAAGAATATGAATGCGTAGCTATCGCAGGTATGCCCAATAGTCATTGGACATGCACTCGGACATCTAACTGGAAACGAGCATTCATGGAATTTGGTGGACCACATGATGCGTGGGATGAAATGCCGATGCAATGCAACGAACGAAAATATGGAATGTCATCCGTGTTCATAAAACGGGGATTTGCCGTTCATCCATGTCATGCCAGCGTCCCAAACAGAGAAAAAATAGATGAGCAATATGCATTGTTTATTTCCAAAATAGGAGAAAATAAATGAACATCGCACCAAAATGGACAGAATTATCGAATGAACAACAATTGGAGTATTTACTTGGCGGGCAAATCAAACTCGAAGAGTGGTATATCGACGAGGCTCAGACCCGCAAGCAAGAGCCATACTCAATCGAGGAGTATTGCAGGCGTATTCGTAACCGTGAAGTCAATTACTATGGTGAGACTGACAAGTGGCTCTATGAAGCCCTCGAACTATGTCCGATTGAAGCCTTAAAGGTTGCCGTAATGGGTTCTACCCAACCTTGGTATGAGAGCGTCGTTTTGGAATTTGGTGGAAAACCTACCACCATTGAATACAATCTCCCGGGGTATAACCATCCTGAAATGAAGGAGATGTTGATTCAAGAGTATTGGAAGAATCCTATTCAGTTCGATGTCGCATTTTCCATATCCTCGTTTGAGCACGATGGTCTCGGACGCTATGGAGACCCGCTCAATCCACACGGAGACCTTCGGGCAATGGCGGATATGAAGAAGATTATCAAGAAGGATGGTATCTTGTTTCTCGCCGTTCCAATTGGATTGGATAAAGTGGTATGGAATGCCCATAGAATCTATGGACCGGTCAGGTTTCCGCTACTTATCAACGGTTGGCAACTTGAGGGCTGTGTTGGGATGAATGATGATTACCTCACTCGGGATACTGGACAGTCGGGTGCCTATCAACCGATTTTGGTTCTAAGAAATATCTAAATGGAAAATATTCTTGCGCCACAGCCAACTCAAAATTGAAACATATTAGCATGACCACCGCATTTTTGACAGAAATGGGATTTACGGGAAAAGTTCCACTCAATCACCCCAACATGAGAACGGAGTTTTCATGGATGGCGACGTTACAGTCAGACCACTTCAATATACATCAATACGAGATGGTCAAAAATTATGATGCGGTGTTCGTCATATTCCCAAAAGCCACAGTCAAACTGAATATGGTTGGAATGGAAATGACCACCACAGGAATAGACAAAGATATTACGATATATTCCAACCCCGTCATAGAAACACTCAAGAAAAATAATAGATTGGCATGTGTAGTTCAAGAAGGTCCATGTTATCTATTTAACGAGTATGATTTACCCAACCAGTTCAATTTCTATAATCAATTATCGGAATGCGACATCATATTTGCCCATAACGAATATGATACACATTTTTTCAAGGGATTATTCCCACGGACTAAAATAAAACGTATTCCAACCTTGATGATTGTCAATAAGGATACTTGTCCATCTGTATGGACCCCCGAGGAAAAAGCCATTATCAGTGGAAACTTTTGTAGATGGTATGGAGGATTTCAGAGCTATCTTGTAGCTACCGAGTTCCAATGCCCCATCTTTGTGCCTGCATCTCACTGCAAGCGTCCCGGTGAGGAGCAGGTGCCTAATTTGAATCATATGCCTTGGGTGTTTTGGACAGATTGGATGGAACACCTATCTCATTTTAAATATGCCGCCAGTATGATGCCCACCATTGCAGCAGGAACATTCAGTGCCAACTGTGCTTATTATGGTATTCCATGCATCGGAAATGAAAAGGTAGATACACAGACGGAGTTTTTTCCCGACTTAAGTGTCGATGTTCACGATGTGTATGAAGCCCGTCATTTGGCGATTATGCTTCGTCAAGACAAACAGTTCTATGACAATTGTAGTAATCATGCCCGTCTCAAATTCAAAAATAGTGTCCACGGAAACCCAGACCTTTGGTTGGAAGAAATGAACGAATCTATCTATGGATAACAACTTCGTTATTTTAATTGGAAGTCATAACAATGCCCAATGGGTTGAAAGTAACCTCAACTCTGTGCTTGTCCAAAACTATCCAAACTATAAGGTCGTTTATTTCGACGATGCTTCCACAGATGGAACCAAAGATGCCGTGGCAAGAAAGATTGAGGGCGACTCACGATTCACTATTGCTAATGTGGAAGAAAGAAAATACAAGACGTGGTTCTTTTCCAACATTGAACATTTTAAGGAAATAAACGATAATGATATATTAGTATTCCTCGATGGCGATGACATGTTATATTGTGAAAACGTTCTTTCCTATCTGAATGAACTATACAACCAAACAAATTGTTGGATGACCTACGGTGGCATGGTGGTATGGAAGGGCGGGGAAGACCTTATTGAACCATTTCCCCAAAATAGTGAAATTCCTCCACAAGTTTCAAAACAAAAACTATTTCGCAAGGATACATGGAGGACATCCCACCTAAAGACCATGCGAGCATTCGTATGGAAACGGATAGATAAAAATGACTTAATGCCCAATGGAATTCCATTGGTTGGACCCGATGATTTGGCAATCATGTTTGCCGCATTAGAACTGACGCCTGCCGACAAAATTCAAAGGGTCACCGAATCCATTTACCTTTACAACCATACCCAAGCGAATCAAAAGAGCCGAGCCTTCACGGACAATCAAGCGGTTGGTATTGACTATGAGTCTCCCATTAGAGCACGCAATCCGTACGATACTATCCAAATCATTTCTCCCACACTTGCGGGAGGACTCGGCAATCAGATGTTCGAGGTTGCTGCCGCCGCCTCTTTAGCCAAAGATAACAATGCGTTGCTCGTGATAAACCCTAATGAACACATTCTGCCGAACCAAGGTAGGAATATAAACATCTATTTATCCAATATATTTCGTAAAGTCGCCACTGATAGCAATCCTCCGTGTAAGCAGGAATATAAATGGGACCAAATGTCTTATGCCCCTATCCCATTTCAACCCGACACTAAACTCAAGAGTCATTTTCAATCGTTCAAGTATTTTGACCACAATCGGGACTATATCCGAGACCTGTTCGCCCCATCTAAAGATATTTTGGATAAAATAATAGACACATATCCAGATACATCCAATATTACCGCTATACAAGTAAGAAGAGGTGATTATATCAAATTTCCAAACCATCACCCTCTATTATCATCAGAATATTATGCTAAAGCGGTAAATTCCCTTGCTTCTGAGAAGGTATGGGTGTTTAGTGATGATATTCAATGGTGTAAAGAAAACTTGCATTTCTACTGTCCCGTCGAATACATAAAAGATGAGGACTACATCGAGTTATATCTCATGAGTCTATGCAAAAACATTGTTATATCAAATAGTTCTTTTGGGTGGTGGTCGAGCTATTTATCTAATGATTCTAACGTATATGTTCCTCCGATATGGTTTGGAAATGCCCTAATAAATAATGGATTTAAATATGAAGACTTGATATTGCCAGAATGGCATATAGTAAAATGAAGAAAAAAACACAAGAAGAATTTATAAATGCTGCTTCGAAAAAACATAATAATAAATATGATTACTCAAAATCAATTTATAATGGATGTAAGAAAAAAGTTATAATCATATGTAAGAAACACGGAGAATTTTTACAAGAAGCGTGGTCACATTTAAAAGGATTTGGATGCTCGGCATGTAGTAATAATCTTAAATCTAATACTCCACAATTTATCTCTCAAGCGATTCAAAAACACGGGAATGAATATGATTATTCAAAATCAACATATAAAAATAAGAATAAAAAACTCGATATAATATGTAAAATTCACGGAGTTTTTTCTCAAACTCCAACGAACCACTTATCCGGACAAGGATGCCCTGCATGTTACGGCACATTTAAAAAATCGTCGGTAGAATTTATAGCAGACGCAATCAAAAAACACGGAAACATATATGATTATTCTCATATAAATTATTCGACGGCACATTCTCCTGTAAATATAATATGTAAAATTCATGGAAAGTTTTCCCAGACTCCACACAATCATCTAAAAGGACATGGATGTCCATCATGTTGTTCTTCATGGGGAGAAACACGAATTGAACAGTGGTTGAAAATGAACAATATTCAATATGAACGACAAAAAACATTTTCCAATCTGAAAAATCCAAAAACCAGTTATCCATTAAAGTTTGATTTTTATGTTTCCTCGAAAAATTTACTAATTGAATATGATGGAGAACAACATTTCAAACTAGGAAGTATATTCGGAAAACATCAAATAACAATAAAAAATTTGAGAGATATAAAATATAGGGACAAAATAAAAACCAAATATGCAAAACACAATAAAATTCGACTATTAAGAATTCCATATACAGAATTCCCTAAAATTCACGCAATACTAAATGAAAAAATAGTTCTATGAATACGATTATATATCACACCAGTGAAACCCAAGCCAATTACGTAGAACAAATCCCACCTCGGGATAACACATGGGCATGGGCTACCGGGCATCCAGATGGAAACATGCACTTCTTCGAGGATGATAAACTCCCAACCCACATTAATTATAAAGGAAAAAAAGTGGCGTGTCTTATCGAATGTCCTGCAATCATGGATTATTGCAAGGGAAATTATCCATCGGTGTTTCACCCTTACCAATGGATTATAGACAATCACCAATACTTTGATGTCATTATGAGTCCATTCACTTACTTGAAGGACGTGGTTGGTGACAAATACTGGTGGATTCCCGCCGGTGGAAACCGTATCGAATTTGAAAATTTTGGGTTGTGGGAGAAAGAACGAATCCTCTCTATAGTTGCCTCCGACAAGCAATGGATCACTGGACATAAACTACGTCATCAAATCATTCAGAAGTTCGGCAGTAAAATGGATGTTTATGGTCGTGGATATAATGACTTTGTTGACAAATATGATAACAATCGCCGTGGAAAAATTATTGCCTTGGGACCATATTATTACTCATTAGCCATCATGAATGCTCAATATGATGATTATTTCACAGAAATCTTGACAGATGTCTTGGCATGTGGTACAATACCAATATTCTGGGGCACAAAGAATATAGGAAAATATTTCAATCCCAATGGTATCATTCAATTTAATACCATCGACGAATTTGAATCATTACTTCCTACCCTGACTCCCGAACTGTATAAATCGAAGATGCCTGCCATAATTGAGAACATAGAGAAGGCAAAATTGTATAACACACGATTTGATTGGATATACGATAATTATCGTTTTTTGCTCGAAACACTTTAATTGGCAATATTTATTGGTATGAGTCGAAAATTAACAATCGCACAATTTAAAGAAAACGCCATTAAAATTCATGGAAATGTTTATGATTATTCAGACTCCAACTATAACGGATATGAGGAGAAAATATTAATTAAATGCAAAAAGCATGGAAAGTTTTATCAGACCCCACACAATCATATAGGGAACGAGCAAGGGTGTCCTATCTGTCATAGGTTAACGAAAACGACAAACGAGTTTATAATTAATGCCAAAAAAATACATAAAAATAGATTCGACTATTCGGATACAAAATATATTAATAATTACACCCCAGTTATTATCAAATGTCATGTTCATGGCAATTTTACACAATTACCAAAAAATCATCTGAATGGAACTCCCTGTCCAAAATGTTCAAAGGAAAAAGAAACACACACCACAGATGACTTTATAAAATCGGCTATACAAACTCATGGACAATTGTATAACTATGATGGGGTAGATTATAAAACGTCATATGATAAAGTAAAAATTATTTGTCGAAAACACGGACCATTTTGGATAAGACCAAATAATCATTTGGCAAGTAAAAGTGGGTGTCCCAAATGCCGATGGTCTAAAGGAGAATTAAAAATTTTTAATTACCTAAATGGAAGAAAGATTGAGTTTGAACGGAATAAAACATTTCCGCTTTGCGTAGGTAAAACTGGATGGACTCTAAAATATGATTTTTATATTCCATCGGTCAAGTTATTAATAGAATACGATGGCGAACAACACTTCAAACCATCCATGATAGGATATTATAAGGTATCAAAGAATGATGTCAAAAACAATCAATGTCGTGATAGAATAAAGGATAAATTCGCCAATGATAACGGTATTAAATTGTTGCGGATTCCGTATTGGAAAGAACGCCACATCGAAAAAATATTGGAAGAAAATTTATGAATGGTGATTACATTAGGGTAATGTCTGATGGAAGTGAATGTTTTGTAAAAGATACGGAAGTATTTTTATCTCTTTATACGGAAAAGCCTGATGTATATGTTCGTCCGACAATTCAACAATTTAATTATCTCATAGAAAATGGAATGGGGGATTTTTTAGGAAAACATATTGTCGGACAATATGGAGACAACAAAGATTATTTTGTAGAAGAGCACAAAATAAGAAGCATTGAAAAAGGAACAGAAATATGGGATTTGGAATGGTGTGAAATTGGAGAATTCTATTTTTTATATGATAACCAATCTCTCACACTAAACCGAGTCGGAACAAAAATAGAAAATTTATGATAACAATAAAAGATGCCATTCCAAATGGAATACACAATGTCAAGGAATATGTTGATTATACCGATGAATATTTTAAAACTAATGGCGGTTGCTTAAAACAATGGATGATAAATTGTACCCCTGGGTCTGCCAAGAATCAAAATTTTAATTATCGACTGTACAATCTTATCTCAAGCCGACCATTAACTATACTAGATATTGGATGCGGTGATGGAGCGTTCGTAGGAGATTGCATTGCGGACGGTTATAACGCCTATGGAATCGAAGGAAATCCATATTATAGAGAACTCGGAGTGCGGTCATGGGGTAAATTTCCATCTAATTTCTTTATTACAGATATTGGAAAAGATTTTACTCTCATCGAAAACAATATTACAGTTGCGTTTGATGCCATAACAAGTTGGGAATTTTTTGAACATATTCACCCCGATGCCGTGCTAAAAATGGCAGAAAACATCAATAAACATTCTAAGGTAGGAACATGGCTTATATTTTCAGCCAGCCAACGATATGATCCACCTGGGCATCAGACCATAAAAAGTAAGCAGGAATGGATTGAAGTGTTTCAGCATTTAGGTTTTGAAAACACAAATGAAAACTTCGGTGGTGATGTCATTCGAAATGAACCTGATAGCATCATCTGCTACATGAGAAAAGTCAAATAACCATTATGAAATACACTGTATTGGGTTCGGCAGGACAAATTGGGCGTCAGCTTACTCATTTCCTGAAACAGAAGGGGCATCAAGTTACTGAATTCGACATTTATGATGCTCCATATCAAGACCTTCGGATTGAATATGCAGTTGATGCTTATATCAAGGACTCGGACTTTGTATTCTTTTTGGCATTCGACGTGGGTGGATCACAGTATTTGAAGAAATACCAATCCACATTTGATTTCGTGGACAACAACGTCCGCATAATGGCTAATACATTCGCTTCATTGAAGAGTTTTAATAAGCCATTTCTATTCGCATCTACGCAGATGTCGAATATGCACTTTTCAAGCTATGGGTCATTAAAGTCCGTCGGGGAACATTACTGTCGAGTTCTCAACAGCCCCATTATAAAGTTTTGGAATGTATATGGAATAGAATCTGACCCCGAGAAGACCCACGTCATTACTGACTTCGTAAAGATGGCACTAAAGGGTCAGATCAACATGAAGACGGATGGCTCTGAGGAGCGTCAGTTCTTATATTCTACCGATTGCTGTGAATCACTTTACAACTTATCACAACAGTATGATAAGTTGTCACGAACTAATGAATACCACATTACAACTTTCGAATGGGTAACCGTCAATCGAATCGCTCTCGTCATATCCCAACTATGTAATGGGGCAACGATTGTTCCCTCGGAGGCACATGATACAGTTCAACGTGACCAACGAAACGAACCCAACAGGTTTATTTTAACCGAAGGAATTTGGAAACCAAAAACTACCATCGAACAGGGAATCGCTCGAATCGTGGAATACGAAAAGTTACATGCCAACTAAAGAATACATTCAAAGTCTCGTTGCTGAATACATCATAGACAAGCACAAAAACAAGACATGGACCGCAGGTAAGGATTGGGTTCAATATGCGGGTCCATATTTCGATGAGAAGGAATACGTCAAAGCAATAGGCACCCTATTGGACGAATGGCTTGTCCTTGGAAACGATGCTATTGAGTTCGAGAAGAAATTTGCACCACTTTTGGGTAAAAAGTATGGCATCATTGTAAACAGTGGATCAAGTGCCAATCTAATAATGATGGCAACTGCCAAACAGTATTATGGGTGGAAGGATGGGGATAAAGTCATTGTGCCCGTGGCAGGATTTCCCACCACTGTCAATCCAATAATTCAATGTGGACTGATTCCTATGTTCGTTGATATTGAGTTAGATACACTCAATTTGAATTTGGACCAAACGGAAAGGGCTTGCAAGAGTGGAGCGGTTGCCATTACCTTTGCCCATGTGTTGGGGAATCCTCCGGATATGGATCGAGTAATGGAGATTGTAAGGAAATATAACCTTATATTACTCGAAGATTGTTGTGATGCATTGGGGTCAACGTATGACGGTCGGCCAACAGGTCACGATGGTGTCATGGCAACATGTTCATTCTATCCCGCCCACCACATTACAATGGGTGAAGGTGGATTTGTGGCATGTGCCAACCAAGAATTGGAAAAAATAGCCAGAAGTTTTCGGGAATGGGGACGCTCATGTTATTGCGTTGGGAAGAAAGCCAATCTATCAACCAAAGGGTCGTGTGGATGTCGATTCAAGCAATGGTTGCCATCGTTACCGGGTGAAATTTTCGACCATAAGTATGTTTACGATAATATCGGATACAATATGAAGCCACTTGAATTGCAAGCTTCGATTGGACTGATTCAATTAGAAAAGCTCCCAGAAATACACAAACAACGTAAAGCCAATCATACGTATTTAATGGAAATATTCACTCCCCACGAAAAATATTTTCACATGCATAAAGCAACTCCAAAATCCGATCCCTCTTGGTTCGCATTCCCTCTCACAATAAAAGACAATGCTCCATTCAAACGGTTTGAATTTACAAAATATCTCGAAGACAATAAAATTCAAACTCGTAATTATTTCGGGGGAAATTTACTCCTACAACCACTTTACAAAGACATAAAGTTCCAATGTTGGATGGGGGGGGTAATTTCTGACCCCAAAATCCAATTTCCGATAGCAACGAAAGTGACAACCAATACATTTTTTCTCGGGGTTAGTCCGGTGATTACACGAGACCAATTGGATTATGTCAGAGAAACGATAGAATTATTCTTCAAAAAATACAAATAATTTATCTTTTTATCCTTATATCTTATATTTATATTGTGACATGAAGAATTTAAAAATATCCGAGGAAACCCACCGTAAACTTAAGATTTATTGTGCAAAAAATAATTTGAAAATGAATGAGTGGGTAGATACTCTAATAAAACGCAATATTAAATCAAATGTCAAGTAAATTAACAACTGAAGAATTTATTAGACGTGCTCAGATTATTCATAATAACATTGTTTATGACAAAGTTATTTATAACGGCACACATTCCAAGGTCGTATTGCGATGCCCAATTCATGGACAATTCCGACAAACTCCACATAACCATTTAATTGGATGTGGATGCCCCGGCTGTGGAGGAAAAGTTAAATTGGACAATAAATTATATATTAAACGTGCCAAGGAAATACATGGAAATTTTTATGATTATTCAGAATTAAATTATCAAACATCCAAGAGTAAAGTCAAAATAATATGCCCAATTCACGGACAATTCTTTCAGCTACCATCTAGTCATCTCGAAGGGCATGGATGTTCTCATTGCGGCGGGTCAAATAAATGGACGACGAATCAATTCATAACAATTGCATCCGGGTTACATAAAAATAAATATGATTATTCCGACACTGTTTACACCAACAATAATACAAAAATAACCATTATATGTCCTATACACGGGAAATTTCAACAACGAGCAGCAGATCACATCAGAACAAAACATGGATGTACTAAATGCAGTGGAGTAAATAAAAAATCCAATTCTGACTTTATAATGGATGCCATCAAATTACATGGACATAAATATGAGTATCCGAAAGCCAATTACAAAAACGATTATACAAAAATAGTCATTACATGTAAAAACCACGGTGATTTTTTACAGACGCCAAATCGCCACTTACAGGGCGATGGCTGTCCAAAATGCACTCATAAAATATCTGCCCCAGAAATAAAATTTTTGAATTATTGTAGAATCCCCGATAACATAAACCATAGACAAAAATATATTGCTCCATATAAAGTAGATGCGGAACACAATGGTATTATCTATGAATTTCTCGGGGATTATTGGCACGGAAATCCATCCAAATATTCACATAAAAATATAAACCAATCAACACATAAAACTTTCGGAAAATTGTATGCTGATACAGTTCTCAAATTTCAAAGATTAAATCAATTGGGATATAAAATCAGATATATTTGGGAATCCGATTGGCTTCAATTCGAAAACGGCATAACATCAATCCCGAAAATAATAGAATACAATGGCAATATTCCGAGTCAAGCACAATAACTTCGAAGAGAACTTTGACGCATTTAAGATTGATACTCTCGAAGTCAATGAATGGGAGAATGCAAGTCGTCTCGCTGAAAGTGGTTGGGATAATCGCTATGACTACGAAGCCGAATTGGTTCGGGGAGTCATAGATGAATGTAATTCCAAAACTGTATTAGAGATTGGATCGGGTCCGGGAATACTTAGCCAAAAGATTCAGACACTTCTAAAAACTCCTCTCAACTATCATCTTGTAGACAAACCATTTGCGAAGAAATACTTTGATGAACACAAGTTCAAAGGACAGTTCTTTGTAAAAGACATCGCCATAGATTTAGACCCCGAGGGACTATTACCCAAGTATGATTTGGTTATTATCAATGACACATTGGAACATCTAATCGCCCCATCCAACATGGTTAAACGAATCCATGCATTAATGGATACGACTTCCACATTGTTTGTCAGCGTTCCTAACTGGCGCATGGCCCATCAGTTCTTATACCGTGGTCTATTCGACTATGATAATTTTATTTATTTCATGCATATTCATGGATTTGAAATGGATTCTGTTTATCCATCCTGTCTAATGACTCCAGATTATCCTACGACCGACACCGAAGAAACTATGCCCGAAGAACTCCGTAGAAGTTGGAACTGGTATTTCGTAATGAAGAAGAAATCAATATGAGTCTAACTGTATATGTAACTGGATGTCTTGGCTTCATTGGAGCCTATGTAACTGAAGCTTGTCTTAATCAAGGATGGCACGTCATTGGCGTGGATAAGATGA
>Ga0182030_10005657_pt1 | contig 26467 bp, 19 predicted proteins | sample 812S3MmetaG_FD_121299 | JGI IMG/M metagenome (GOLD analysis project Ga0182030, IMG submission 121299) | Permafrost microbial communities from Stordalen Mire, Sweden - 812S3M metaG (Illumina Assembly) | ecosystem: Environmental > Terrestrial > Soil > Wetlands > Permafrost | place: Sweden...
AGCCTCGAAGGGGATTGGCTCGGCCATCGCCAAACATCTGGGAGCCGAGGGGGCGGCGGTGGTGGTCAACTATTCCTCCAGCCGCGACGGCGCAAATCGTGCTGTTTCTGAAATCACCGCCGCGGGCGGCAAGGCGATTGCGGCGCAGGCCGACGTCGCAAAGCACGCGGAAGTCGAACGCCTCTTTGCCGAGACGCAGAAGGCCTTTGGGCGGCTCGATGTGCTGGTGAACAACGCCGGCATCTACGAATTCGCGCCCGTCGGCCAGATCACGGAAGAGCATTTCCACCGGCATTTTAACCTCAACGTGCTCGGCTTGATTCTCGCCACGCAGCAAGCGCTGAAATACTTCGGAGCGGAGGGTGGAAGCATCATCAACATCAGTTCGGTGGTGAGCACCCTTTCTCCCGCCGGCAGCTCGGTCTATAACGCGACCAAATCGGCGGTGGACGGGTTGACCCGCACCTTTGCCAAGGAACTTGGGACGCGGAAAATCCGGGTAAACTCCGTCAATCCTGGTCCGGTGGAAACCGAAGGCACGCACGCCGCCGGACTCATTGAGGAGTTTAAAGGCCTTGCCGCGCTGACCCCGTTGGGGCGCATTGGCCAGCCGCGGGACATCGCGCCGGTCGTCGCTTTTCTGGCGTCATCGGACTCCGGCTGGATGACCGGCGAATCGCTCTTCGCCAGTGGCGGGTTTCGCTGATTCAAACTGGATAGAGAAAAACCACATGAATCAATACCATAAACTCTACACCCCCGAAGATTCGGCTGTTGTGTTTATCGATCAGCAACCGCAGATGACCTTCGGCATGGCGAGCGCGGATCGGGCCACGATGATCAACAACGTCACGCTGCTGGCCAAAGTCGCCAAAGAGTTCAACGTGCCCACCGTGCTCACGGCGGTGGAAACCGAATCATTCAGCGGCTATATCTGGCCGCAATTGCTTGACGTGTTCCCCGGCCAACCCGTGGTGGAGCGCAGTTCGATGAACTCGTGGGATGATCCGGGCTTTCGCAAAGCCATCGAAGCCACGGGCCGGAAGAACATCCTCATGACCGGGTTGTGGACGGAAGTTTGCATCACCTGGCCGACCATTGAAATGCTGGGCGCGGGCTATAATGTCTATGTCGTCGAGGACTGTTGCGGGGCCACTTCACCCGCGGCGCAAGAGGCGGCGCTGTCCCGCATGGTGCAAGCGGGCGCGGTGCGCTTGACGACCATAGGAGCCCTGCTCGAATGGCAGCGCGATTGGGCGAAACGGGAGCACTACGACAATCTCATAGGGTTGCTCAAACAACAGGGTGGAGCTTACGGCGTGGGCGTCGAGTACGCCTACACCATGGTGCATCACGCGCCACAATCCGCCAAAGTTCCGCAAGTCGTGCCCAAAAAACCGTAGCTGACATCATCCGTATTTCCAGAATTTATGGAAAAAAGATTTTACACATGGTCTTATCCGCCAATCAAACTTTCGAATCCGCCGGGCGGTGAGATTCAGCACGACGCAAGAGGCAATCCCACCGGGTTGCTCATCGCCCGCCCCAACGCAACGATTCTCTATGCGACACTGGCCAAAGGACCGAAGCTGCCGCTGGAACACCAGATGAATTCGACGCGCCACTTCATGTGCGAATTGAACCGGCTGGGGTTGACCAGCATCATTGACGCGGGCGGCGGGTTTCAGAATTACCCGGAAGATTATGCGGTGATCGACGAGTTGCATCGCATGGCTTATCAGGGCGAATCCTTCATGGGACGATATGGCAAGAAAGCCGCAGAGCGGACTCCGCCGATACGCAAAAAGATGAATTTGCGGAACATACGCCGCCACCGATACCAGTTCTGCCGGAGTGGTCGCCGGCGGAATATTTTGGCGGCTACGGAGCGCCGCTGGATATTGGCAAGGCGGCGCGGGCGTGCGTGCCGGTGGAACAGCATCTGCATCATGCGCAACGAGGGCAGCCGGGTTGCGCCCACGCAAGGCATCCGCATTTCGCCGGCAGTGAAACAACGGCAAATCGGTATGCCGGATTTTGGGGAAGCGGCTGTGACTGCTTCGCTTTTTGAGCAAACAAAAATGAAAGGACACCATCATATGAAAAGGTCAAACAACGAAATTGAACAGGCAAACACATTGTACGAAACAGAAAACGACATCCCGCACCAGCGCCGGGCGGCCCTGTGCGAGTTGATGAACCAGCGGCTGGCGGATGCGATTGATCTGCAGACGCAGATGAAGCAGGCCCATTGGAACGTGAAAGGCCCGAACTTCATCGGGCTGCACGAGCTCTTCGACCAAATTGATGAAGCAGTGGAATCGTATGTCGATTTGATCGCCGAACGCATTGTGCAACTGGGCGGCATCGCGGAGGGCACGGCGCGCTCGGCAGCAGCGCGATCCCGGCTGGATGAGTATCCGTTGGACATTGCCAACGGCAGCGCCCACGTGGAAGCGGTTTCCAGGGCCTTGTCCACCTTCGGGGAAGAGGCGCGCAAATCAATTGACGAAACGGACGGCTTGGGCGACGCCGACACTGCGGATATTTTCACCGAAGTCTCGCGTGGCATAGACAAATGGCTCTGGTTTGTCGAAGCCCATTCGCAGGCGGACAAATAGGAGAGCGAAGCCAAGATAATGAACCGCCAAAAAAAAGTTGAAGCGGGGATGCTGATCGGCGCCGCAGTTTTGCTCTTTTTCACCGGGTGCAAAAAGAAGCCGCCCGCCGCACCGCCGCCGCCGACAGTCGAAGTGGCCACCGTGACGAAAGCCGATGTGCCGGTGTATCACGAATGGATAGGCACTCTGGATGGTCTGGTCAACGCCACCATTCGCGCCCAGGTCACCGGTTACTTGCTGACGCAAAATTACCGGGAAGGCGAGTTGATCAAGCGAGGCGACCTGTTGTTCGAGATTGATCCACGCCCCTTCCAAGCGGTGCTCGATCAGGCAAAGGGCCAACTCTCCCAGGCCGAGGCGCGATTCGGCAAGACTGAACTGGACGTCAAACGGTATGGCCCGCTGGTCAAAGAAAAGGCCATCAGCCAGGAGGAATATGACGACGCGGTGCAGGCGGACTTGGAAGCCAAGGCGGCCGTGCTGGCCGCGAAAGCCCAAGTGGAACAGGCCCAGTTGAACCTCGGCTTCACCCGGATCGTTTCTCCCATCGACGGCATCGCCAGTATTGCAAAAGGACAGATCGGCGACCTGGTTGGGCCTGCCACGGGTGAGTTGACAACGGTATCGACGATCGACCCCATCAAAGCCTACTACAGCGTCACTGAGCAGGCTTACATCAACTTCGCCCGACTGTTCGCAAAAGAAGACGATCGCCGGGAACGACTCAAGCAATTGGAGATTCAATTGATCCTGGCCGATGGAACCGTCTATTCGCGAACGGGACACATCTATGCGCCGGACCGGCAAATCGGGCCGACTACCGGAGCCCTGCGACTGGAGGCACTCTTTCCAAACCCGGACAGCGCGCTCCGTCCCGGTGAATTCGTGCGGGTGCGGGTGAAATTCGATGTGGAACACGGGGCCTTGCTGGTACCGCAACGCGCCGTCACGGAATTACAAGGCGCCTATCAGGTGGACGTCGTGGACGCGGACAACAAAATCCACATCCAACCCGTGCGCGTCGGTGAACGCATCGGCAGCCTCTGGGTCATCGAGCAAGGACTGGAGGCGGCCCAGCGCGTGGTGGTGGAAGGCACGCAAAGGGCTCGGGACGGGCTGGTGGTGAACCCGACCCTCTTTGGCGCGGATTCCACCGCCCAAACCAGCAAGGGGCCAAAAATCCATTAGGCTGTGTCAAAGTTCTTCATCAACCGGCCCATTGTTGCCATGGTGATTTCCATCATCATGGTCATTGTGGGGCTGGTCACGATGCTCGCACTGCCGATTGCGCAGTTTCCCAAAGTGGTGCCGCCGGAAATCTTCATTCAAGCGGACTACGTGGGGGCCGACGCGCAGACCATCGAAGCCGCCGTCGCGACTCCCATCGAGCAACAGATGAGCGGGGTGGACAACATGAACTACATGTACTCTGTCAACACGAATAACGGCTTGATGCGGCTGTTTGTAAATTTCGATCTGGCGACCGACCCGAACATCGACCAGGTCCTGACCCAGTTGCGCTACGCCCAGGCGCAATCCCAGTTGCCGCCGGACGTGCAAAACTACGGAGTCACCGTGCAAAAATCCCTCTCCGCCCCTTTCATGATCCTCTCGCTCAATTCGCCCAAAGGCACGCGGGGCGCGGAGTTTTTGGCTAATTACGCCTATATCAATTTGAGCGACCCGATCAGCCGGGTGGTGGGAGTTTCCTCGGTGACGGTTTTTGGCGCGGGACAGTATGCCATGAGGATTTGGGTGAAACCGGACCAACTGGCCAAGCTTAATATCACCGTCCCCGAGATCATTAGCGCCGTCAACAGCCAGAATGCCGTCAATCCGGCGGGCAAGATCGGCGGGCGTCCGACCCCGCCTGGACAGGAATTCACTTACACCGTTCTTGCGCAAGGCCGGCTGAAGACGGAGGACCAATTTGGCAGCATTGTTCTGCGCGCCACGCCGGATGGAGCCGTGGTGCGGCTGAGGGACGTGGCCCGCATCGAATTAAGCGCGGCGGATTATGACGTGGTGGGCCGTTACGGCGGCAAACCCTCCGCGATTCTCGCCTTGTTTCAACTGCCCAACTCCAACGCCATCGAAGCCGAAAAAGGGGTCAAAAAGCTCATGGAAGAATTGAAGACTCGCTTCCCGTCGGACGTGGACTACCAAATCCCAATTGACACCACGAAATCGGTGACCGAAGGGATTCGCGAAATCAACAAGACTTTTTGGGAGGCGCTGGAGCTGGTGATGCTGGTGGTTTTTATTTTCCTGCAAGGTTGGCGGGCGGCATTGATCCCCCTGGCGGCCGTGCCGGTGTCACTGGTGGGGACCTTCGCGCTTTTCCCATTGCTGGGTTTCTCCATCAATACGCTTTCGCTTTTCGGTCTGGTGCTGGCCATTGGCCTGGTGGTGGATGACGCCATCGTGGTCGTTGAAGCGGTGGAGCACCACATTGGAGAAGGGATGGCGCCCAAAGAAGCCACTTTGAAGGCAATGGAGGAAGTGGCGGGCCCCGTGGCTGCCATTGCGCTGATCCTGTCCGCGGTATTTCTGCCCACGGTATTTATTCCCGGCATCACGGGCCGCCTCTATCAACAATTTGCCGTGACGATTGCCATTTCGGTGCTCCTCTCGGCCTTCAATGCGCTGACCCTGAGTCCCGCGTTGGCGGCGCTGCTGCTCCGTCCGCCGCACAAGACCCGAGGCCCGCTGGGATACCTCTTTCGCGGGTTCAATCGCGCCTACGGACGGTTGACCAACGGCTATGTCGGCGTTTGCCGCGCATTGATTCGGAAGTCCGCGTTCAGCCTGTTGTTCCTGGGCTTGGTGGCGATTGGCGCCGGTTGGTTCGGCAAAACGCTCCCGACTGGCTTTCTGCCTGAAGAGGACCAGGGGTATCTCTACATCAACATCCAACTCCCGTTCGCTGCTTCGATGGATCGCACATTGGGAGTTTGTAAACAGGTTGAAGACATTGTCATGTCCACGCCGGGGGTCGAGAGTTGCACGACAGTGGCTGGATTCACTCTGTTAAGCTTCACGCGCAACACTTACTGCGCCACTCTTTGGGTGAGCCTGAAGGACTGGGACAAGCGCACCAAACCGGCGGAGAGTTATCAAGCAATCAAAGCCAGCCTTGGCAAGGCGCTTTCCCGCGTTCCCGCAGCCATTGCCTTCGCCTTTCCGCCGCCCGCCATTGCGGGTGTCGGGACGGCCGGCGGGTTCACCATGGTTCTCGAGGATCGAAGCGGAAAAGACATTGCTTTTCTGGCCGACAACGTCGCCAAGTACATGGCGGCGGCGCGGAAGCGTCCCGAAATCGCCAGTATCAATACGACATTCCTGCCGTCCGTGCCGCAACTGTATGTGGATGTGGATCGCGATCGAGTGTTCAAGCAAGGAGTGAATCTGGCGGAGGTGTATAAGACCCTGCAAACTTTCATGGGCGGATATTTTGTCAATTATTTCAATCGTTTTGGACGGCAGTGACAAGTCTATGTGGAAGCCGAAGGCGAATACCGCACGCGCGCCGAGAATCTGGGCCTGTTTTACGTCCGCAACAGCTATGGCGAATCCATTCCCATGTCCGCTCTGACCTCGACCAAGGCCATTTCCGGGCCGGAATTCACGATGCGCTACAATCTTTATCGTTCAGCGCAACTCAACGGCACCGCGGCGCCCGGCTACAGTTCCGCGCAAGCCACGAAAGCGCTGGAGGAAGTGTTCGCCCAGACCATGCCTTCGGAAATGGGGTACGACTACATTGGCATGTCCTACCAGGAACAGAAGGCGGCGCAGGGCGTATCGCCGGCGGCGATTTTTGCGCTGTCGTTTCTTTTTGTCTTTTTGATTCTGGCTGCGCTGTATGAGAGCTGGTCGCTGCCTTTCAGCGTGTTGCTGGGAACTCCCATCGCCGTGTTCGGCGCTTTCGCCGCCCTGTTGTCGCGGCAAATGGTCAACAATGTTTTTGCGCAAATCGGGTTGGTTATGCTGATCGGACTGGCGGCCAAAAACGCCATTCTCATCGTTGAGTTTGCCCGCCTGGAATACGAGAAAGGCAAACCGCTGCTGGACGCGACCCTTACCGGCGCCCGGCTTCGCTTGCGACCGATTTTGATGACTTCCTTCGCTTTTATTTGCGGCTCGCTGCCATTGTGGTTTGCAAGCGGAGCCGGAGCTGTTTCGCGGCGCATCCTTGGCACCGTGGTCATCGGGGGCATGCTGGCCGCGACCTGCGTGGCGGTGTGTTTGATTCCCGTCACCTTTTTCGTGGTTGAAAATCTGGCCAGTCGCAGCCGTCGGGCGAAAACGACCGCTCCCGGGAGCGAAGGCCCCGCCCCCGCCGGAGGAGAGGCGGGATGAACTGCCTGCGCGCAAAATGCCGCCCTGGCGCCGGCCTGACGCTGGCGCTGGCCGGGGTTCTGCTGGCCGGCTGCGCCGTGGGGCCAAACTACAAGCGTCCGCCGGTGGATTCCCCCGCGAGCTTTCGAGGCTCGAACGCCGACACCAATATTTCCTTTGCGGAACTGAATTGGTGGCAGGTCTATCAAGACAACCTGCTGCAAGCGTTGATCCGGGAAGCCTTGACGAATAATTATGATTTACAGATCGCCATGACCCGGGTGGAACAAGCGCGGGCCGTCGCCATGCAGGCAAGGTCGCAGTTCGTCCCCAATGTGGGCTACAGCGGCGCGGTCAGCCGGGGAAAAAACGATCTGTTTGGCTCCGCCTTCCCGAACAACGGAACCACCGCCAGTTCCGCCGTCGCCACCCTCAATGCGTTTTGGGAATTGGACCTGTGGGGGCGCATTCGCCGGCTGAATGAGTCCGCCCGGGCCCAGCTTCTGGCCTCGGAGGAGGCGCGGCGGGGCGTGCGGCTGACTTTGCTGAGCGACGTGGCCGGCGATTACTTGCGCTTGCTGGAATTGGACCGGGAAATGGACATTGCCAGAAGCACGACCAATTCGTTTGGCGAAAGTTTAAAAATCTTCACGCAACGCGAGGAGGGCGGCACGGCGTCGGACCTGGAGACGTCGCGGGCCGAGGCGGCGCTGGATGACGCGGCTTCGGCCATGCCGTCCATACAGAACCAGATTTCCATTACGGAAAATGAGCTGTGCATCTTATTGGGGCGCGTCCCGGGACCGATCGAGCGGAACGCGCCGTCCTCGGTGGCGCTATTGCCGGAGGTTCCGGCGGGACTGCCTTTGGCCTTGTTGGAACGCCGGCCCGACGTGCGGCAAACGGAACAATTGTTGCGGGCGGCCAACGCGCAGGTGGGCGAGAGCGCGGCGGAATTTTTTCCAAAAATAGGATTGACCGCATTGTTTGGAAGAATCAGCCCGGAGTTGTCGGCCTTTAGCCTGGGCAGCGCCAGTGCGTGGGGCGTGGGCGCGGAAGCGACGGGGCCGCTGTTTGAGGGCGGGCGCCTAGTGGGACAGTATCGGCAGGCCAAGGCGGCGCGCGATGAAGCGCGGATTCGTTACCGGCAAACTTTTCTGACAGCCTTGCGGGATGTTTCAAACGCGCTGATTGCCCGGGAACGGCTGGAAGAAATCCGGGAACAACAAGCCCGCGAAGTCCTTGCCCTGGAGCGGGCGGTAGTGGTTTCCACCAAGCGCTATCGCGCGGGCAAAGCGAGTTACTATGAGGTTCTGGAAGCGCAGCAGCAGCTTTTCCCGGCAGAGCTGGATTTGGCCCGCACCGAGCGGGACCAACGGCTGGCGGTGGTGGCCCTCTACGAAGCGCTGGGCGGAGGCTGGCAGGACGAAGCCGGACGCCAGTTGAAGTGACTCAACCCCTGTGCCAAGATAATCTAAACGATAGTAGAAGAGGTGATTATGGGCAAACCTGTGATGTGGACAGTGGACGATGATCCCGACGTGTTGCGGGCCATCGAACGTGATTTGCGCCGCCAATATGGCGACCGCTACAAGGTGATCTCGGCGGATTCAGGCGATTCGGCGCTGGAAGCGATCAAGCAACTGAAGCTCCGCAACGAGGCGGTGGCCCTGTTTCTGGTGGACCAGAGAATGCCGCGCATGTCGGGGGTGGAGTTTCTGGAAAAAGCGATGGAGTATTACCCCGACGCCAAGCGCGCCCTGTTGACGGCCTACGCGGACACCGACGCGGCCATTCGGGCCATTAACAAGGTCCATATTGATCATTATTTGATGAAGCCGTGGGACCCGCCGGAGGAGCGCCTCTACGGGGTGGTGGATGATCTGCTGGACGATTGGCAGGCATCCTATCATCCGGCGTTCGAAGGAGTGCGGGTCATCGGACATCGGTGGTCGCCGCAATCGAACAAGATACGCGATTTTCTGGGGCGGAATTTTGTGCCGCACCAATGGCTCAACGTCGAGACGGACGAAACCGCCCAACAGCTTCTCAAAACAATCGGAGCCGGGATTTCATCCCTGCCGATTGTTATTTTCGCGGACGGAACATTCCTGAGTGATGCGCCCGTGGCCGAGATTGCCCGCAAGCTGGGATTAAGAACCAAGGCGGAGTTTCCATTTTACGACCTGGTGGTGGTGGGCGCCGGACCGGCGGGGCTGGCGGCCACGGTTTACGGGGCGGCGGACGGGTTGAAAACGTTGCTGGTGGAGCGGGAGGCCCCGGGAGGACAAGCTGGACTTAGTTCCCGGATTGAGAATTATCTCGGGTTTCCGGTGGGGTTGAGCGGTTCGGATCTGGCCCGGCGCGCGGTGTCGCAGGCGCGGCGGTTCGGGGCGGAGATTCTGTCGCCGCAGGGGGCCAAAGGCGTGCGGGTGGAAGGACCAGCCCGGGTGCTGACCCTGGAGGACGGGACGGAAGTGGGCTGCCGCGCGCTCATTATCGCGACGGGAATTGCCTTCAGAAAACTGGATGTGCCGGGGCTGGACAAGCTGAACGGCGCGGGCGTCTATTATTATGCGTCGATGACCGAGGCGTTTTCGTACCGGGACGGCGACATCTACATTGTGGGCGGCGCGAATTCAGCCGGGCAGGCCGCGATGTATTTCTCCAAATTCGCCCGCCAGGTCACGATGGTGGTGCGGGCGGGCTGCCTTTCGGCCACCATGTCGCAATATTTGGAGAACCAAATCGCGGCCACGAAAAATATCGCGGTGAGATTCAATTCCCAGGTCGTGGCCGTGGGGGGACAGGACCGGTGCGAAACTATTACAATACTTGACAAAAAAACCTGTTTGCAGGAAACCGTTCCCGCCAGCGCGCTGTTGATTTACGCCGGCGCGATTCCGCGCACGGACTGGCTGGCGGGCGTGGTCGAGCGGGATGAGCTGGGCTACCTCGTTTCCGGCCAGCATCTACTGCGGGAAGGACGCCGCCCGGCGGGATGGACGACCGATCGTGATCCGTTTTACCTTGAGACCAGTGTTCCGGGAATTTTCGTGGCGGGCGATGTCCGCCATCGTTCGGCCAAGGGTGTGACCTCGGGCGTGGGCGAAGGCGCAATGGCCGTAAAACTGGTGCATGAATATTTGGACCTGTTATGAAGATGGATGCAATGACGCTTCAGCAAGTTCGATCCGCCCCGCTTTTTTCCAAGTTGACCGACGCGGAAATGAAGTGCCTCGAAGGGGGGGACATTATTGAAGTCCCAGCCGGAACCGTGCTGGTGGCCGAAGGGAATTGCTATCCCTATTTCATGGTGGTGCTCGAAGGCGAAGTACGCGTGGTGCACAACTATGATCACCAGGAGGTTCTGATGGCAGTGGTCAAGCCTGGCAATTATTTGGGGGAGATTACCCTGCTCCTGGATATTCCGTGGGTCTCAACCGCCCGAATAGGGAAACCCCCCAGGTTTTTCCGGCTCAGCCAGGATGATTTCTGGCGGATGTTGAGCACGTGTCCTGCCGTGGCGCGGGAAATTCTTCGTTCCTCGGCCAGCAAGATGCGCAACTTCGAAGGCTACTCGCAGCAGCGGGAGAAGCTTGCCTCTCTCGGCACCATGGCAGCGGGACTGGCGCACGAGTTGAATAATCCGGCGGCGGCAGCGCGCCGGGCGGCTTCCCATTTGCAACAAACCACGGACAAATTGCAGGCCCTGCTCTGTCCGCTCTCAAAAGCCCTCGAACATGATCACTGGCAGCCTTTGCTCGACGCTTCGGAAGAGGCGTCAGCACGGCTGGCGCAAGCGCCCAAAATGGACCACTTGGAGCGCAGCGATCGAGCCGAAAAACTGGCGCCCTGGCTCGAGTCCCGGGGCGTCGCCATGGCTTGGGAACTGGCTCCGACATTTGTCAGCGCCGGCATCGATGTGTCATGGTTGGAGGGAAGGACAGGCAAACTTCCCGCGGCCAGCCATGCGGACGCCCTGGGCTGGCTGGAGGCGCGCTTGAAACTGAGGATGCTGCTGGGCGAAGTGGAGCAAAGCACCGGACGCATCGCCGAATTGGTCAAAGCGGTGAAGTCCTACTCTTACATGGATCAATCGCCCATGCAGGAAGTGGACATTCATGAGGGCCTGGAGAGCACCCTGACGATGCTGGGCCACAAGTTGAAAAACGCGACGCTGCTGCGGTCGTTCGACCGCTCCATCCCGCGCATCATGGCCCACGGCGGCGAACTGAACCAGGTCTGGACAAATCTTATTGACAATGCGATTGACGCGGTCAAGGGCACGGGCAAGATTTGCATTGGAACTTCCCTGGAGGACAATCATCTGGTGGTTGAAATTGTGGATAACGGCCCGGGTATTCCGCCGGAAGTGCAATCGCACCTCTTCGAGCCCTTTTACACCACCAAACCCATCGGCTCCGGCACGGGACTGGGCCTCATCATCAGCAACCGCATCGTGGCCGACCGTCATGGCGGTGAAATCGAATTTGAAAGCAAGCCGGGCGAAACCCGTTTCAAAGTCCGGCTCCCGGTTCGGACGAATCCGTGACGCAACAATGTATCCGACAGCTTGCCGCGCCGGGCTATGGTTCCTTCGCTTTTCTGGCGGACCGCGCCGCGCTTTCTTCCTTGGCTGTTTCCAAAGCAGACCAAAGTCCGGAACGGGTAATCAGGCCGATGGGACAATCCGGTTTTTCGCGCGTCACGACGGGCAAGTTGCCGACATCCTTGGCGGCGAATCGCTTCACAATGGTGAAGAGGTCTTCGTCCGGATAAGCGATGGACCAATCGTGTGACATAAAGTCTTTGACCAGCACGTTTTGGCGCTCTCTTTCGACGACCCGATGAACGGCGAGGAGCGTGACCCGTCCGGACAACTTGTTCTGATCTACCACTGGCAAGCTGGCCAGGCCGTAATCTCCCATCAAACTCATGGCCTGGCTCGCGGACGCGTTGGCATTGACGTAGACCGGCAGATGAATCATGACATCGGCAGTCTTGACACGACGGAGCACAATCGGCTCGAACTCCTCAGCATGGAATGGGGAGTCGAGACGACTGTTGACCTGGGCAGGGAAGATGGAGCGTTTTCCGGAAAGAATGAATGCTGTAACGACAGCGAACATGGCCGGGCCCAACAGCCCGTAACCGCCGGTCATCTCGGAAATCATGATGATGGTGGATATGGGCGCTTTGGCGGCGGCGGCAAAAAAAGCGATCATGCCGACGATGGCGTAAGCGCCCGGATGGGGCACCGCGGACGGGAAGAGACAGGCGGCCCCGTAACCGAAGGCGCCGCCAAACATGCCGCCGGTGACGACGCAAGGACCAAAGATGCCGCCCGAATTGCCCGCTCCCAGCGTCAATGACGCGCCGACGATTTCAGCAGCCGCCGCCAGCAACAGCATCAGCGGCGGCAAGAGATGCACATCTTGGGAAATGGCAAATTGGGCCCAGCCGTAGCCCGTTCCAACCACGGAAGGAATCATGAGGCCGATAATGCCGGTGCAGAAACCGCCCAGGCCTGCGGCAACCCACAGAGGGAAGCGCTTAAAAAACTTTTCGAGGTGGAAATAGACCATGAACAAGAACCGCGCCAGAAGAGCGCAGCCAACCCCCAGCAGGGCAAACAGAACCAAAGACCACGGGTGATCGAACTGAGTCACCAGCGGAGGCGGCGTGAATACGGGCTGAAATCCCATGGTGGCGCCAACAATAGTGTAACCGACCACGGCGGCGATCAGGGCCGGCACCAGAGCCTCGACTTCGAAATCCTCCTTGTAAAAAATCTCCGCGGCAATGATGGCTCCGGCCAGGGGCGCTTTGAAAATGGCGGCGATGCCGGCGCCCAAACCCGCAGCGAGAGCAATATTGCGTTCCCGCGCGGAAAGTTTCAGGAGGCTGGCGATGCTGGCCCCGGTGGAGGCGCCAATCTGGGCAACCGGTCCCTCCCGTCCGGAGGTAAGACCTCCTCCGATGGTAATGGCCGAGGTGATCAGCTTGAAGAGCGTCGTTTTGAGGTTGAGTTTCTCGTTATTGTGGAAGGCCCTTATCGCCGCGTTGGTGCCAATTCCTGCTGTTTGAGGAGCGAACTTCCAAGTTAGAAATCCGCCAACCAAACCGGCCGCCGTTGTGACCAGGGGGAGCATCCATGGACGGCTCATGTGAAATGAATACCCGCTTATTCCTCCTTCTCCGCCCGGAAGCGGAGGAATATATCCAACGATGTAGCCAAGCACGAAATGTTTGACCAGGTCGATGCACCAAGTCAGCGCCAGCGCCCCCACGCCCGCGCCGACGCCAATCAGAATGCCAATGAGTCCCCATTTCCGGAGATAGGTGGCTCCTTCACCCATCTCCGGGATCTGTCTTAAACCACGCTGTCCAGTTATTCGTTTCCACATAATTGAACTTAAGGAGCAAAAATGACCCAGCAAAGATCATCCGGCAAAACGGGGAAAGCAATTCCAACCGTTGTTTAGCGTCCGGCGAGAACCAGGAGTGGAAGCGCGGTCGGACACGTAAGAAGGAATCTCCCAGTCGGGTTTTCCCCCGCCAAACGAGGGTTTTTACTTCGTCAAGTGAATGTCTCTAATGCCGATAGGTAGAGTGTTAAATAAGCGGGGAGGCGTCGCATCAGAGACCTCCGGCGAGTGTCAACACTTAAAATATTGATTCGGATTAACGTATGTTGCATCCAGAGGACTTCAAACAATCCATCCAGGCCATCGACGTCCTGGGAGCCACGCCCGCCGTGCTGGTCCAAGTGACGGAACTGGCGAAAGATCCCAACACCGAAATCGATACGATCTGCGCGGTCCTGCGAAATGACGGACCGCTGGCGGCGGACATTATCCGGATCGGGAACAGCGCCTACTATGCTCCGGCGGTCTTGCACAGCAATTTATCATCGGCCGTCCATCAGATTGGGCTGAAAGAAGTGAACCGGGTGGTCAATCTAAGCCTGGCCCGGCAGCTCTTCGCGCGCGATTTGTATAGTTACGGAATCTCCGCCTACTACTACTGGAGCGACTCGATAGCGGCCGCGCTGCTGATGGAAGGGCTGGCCAAACACCTCGGGCTGGATGCCGAAGACGCCTATACCCTTGGAATTTTGCACGCCATCGGACGCATCCTCATCAACCGAGTCGTGGAAGAGAAGGGCTTCTCCATTTATTGGGATGGCCGGCAACCCATTGAGGACTGGGAACGCGGCGCGGTGGGTGTTAATTTCACCGAGGCGGGCGCGATGCTTTTGGAACACTGGCGCTTTCCCTCATCGACTTGCGATGCCATCCGGTGGCAACTCGATCCCGAGAAAGCGGTTGAGCAGGAAACCCTGCTTGGCTCGCTGCAGTTTGCCCAGCGCCTGCTCGCGCTGACTGGATCGGATTTTGAAAGTAAAGACTGGAAGCTCCCAGAGGAGGACCCCTTTGTGCGGGCGTCGGGCCTTACCTCTGCGGCCGTTTTGCAGATCGTTTCTGCCTGCCGCTACGATTTTCAACGAACCCTGCAAACCGTTGAATTGAACTAAATATCCGGCGGCCTTCATTGGCGCATCGAGGCGACCTTCCACGGAAGCGCGGTGCATCAAGCCCGCCCGGAATGAGTAATTGCGCATTAGCCTGCGTGAAGGACTCAAGCTTTTCCTATTTCATCCGATAGGTAATAGAACGTGTTTTACCAGACGTCAGTCAGGAAGACGTTTTCGAAACACGTAACGGATATTCCAAATGAATGTTTGCGACTCAGCACCTGAGAGCGTCAACCTGCTGAAAAGGCGAAAGGGGATTCATTTTTTGTGGTGGAAACCGAGGAGGGCGAGGTCATGAACCCGTTGAGACCAAGGCGTCAAATAGAATAATGCGCCTGGAAAACCATCCGCCGGCATTGCAAAATGCCTTTTTCTTCAAAATTTTTCTTAAGATTTCCCAAGCCCCGCCGATAACTAGGTAACGCGGGAAAAAGAGCGTTGGGGGTGGCCTTACTTTGCATATTGAGAGCGAAGATTCTGGCGGCCAATCCAATCGAACTCGTGCCTGCGCCGAATTGCAACGAAATATTATGACGACGACATCGGAGGCGACTTCTACCAACATTCTGGCCAAGCCAGGAAAATACCTCACCTTTTTATTGGGACACGAGTCCTACGGACTGCCCGTGCTGAAAGTCCGCGAAATCATACGGCTGGTGGACATCACACCTGTGCCGCAGATGCCCCCCTACGTCAAAGGGGTGATCAACCTGCGCGGAAAACTGGTTCCCGTGATGGACCTGCGCGTTCGATTCGCCCTGGCCGCCTGCGAATCCACCGAGAGCACCTGCATCGTGGTGGCGCAGGTAAAGTCCGAGTCCGGCGGAACGGTGCATATGGGATTTATTGTAGACGGAGTGGAGGAGGTCCTCAATCTGGCCGAGGGCGACATCGAAAAGACGCCGGATTTTGGTATGAAGCTGGACACCGAATATCTGCCCGGCATGGCCAATGTCAAAAACAAGGTCATTGCTCTGTTGGATATCGACCGGGTCGTTGACAAGGCGTCGCTGGACAAATTGAACGAAATTGCCGCAGTCAAATAAAACCCATTTTTGCGCCTTTAATACAATCAACAGTTAAAAAACATATATGACAAATTGGACCATTGGAAAACGTATTACTGCTGGCTTCGCCGGCGTCATCCTTATTGCAGTCGCTTTGGGCGGTTTTGCCTATTCGCGGCTCATTAACATCAAAGACCACTCCGACCGGATCGCAAAGTTATCGCTGCCGACTGTCGAACTAATCGGCCAGGCGCGGAGAAACGCACTGGATTATGACAAAATCGTTTATAAACACATTGGCAGCCGCGACAAGGAGGATAAGGCGCGCCTGGACGCAGTCTTGACCGCTGACACTGTGGATAATACCAAGGTTTATGAGGAACTCGGCAAACTCATTACCAGCGAAAAAGGCATGGAATTGCTGGGGAAGACCAAAACGGTGCGGGCCGATTATGTCACTATTCGTGATAGGGTACTCGCCTTAAGCCACGAAAGCACCAACAGCGTGGCCACCTACAACATGGCCCGCCAGGAAATGGACCCAGCCAGCGAGCGTTATGTCGAGGCTCTTAGCGGGCTGCTCCAATGGATCCGAACCGACGCGGAGGATACTTCGAAGAGCATACAATCAGCCGTGCAAAGTTCGCAGATGGGCATCCTGATTGGGCTGGCTTCGGCAGTTCTGGCCGCCATTGGACTTGCGATCCTCATTATCCGGAGCACGGGCAACATCTTACAGCGCGTCAGCAACTCGCTCGGAGAAGGCTCCAGTCAGGTGGCCAGTGCGGCGAGCCAAATCTCCACCACCAGCCAAAGCTTGGCCGAGGGCGCCAGTGAGCAAGCTGCTTCACTGGAGGAAACCAGTTCATCGCTGGAAGAAATGGCCAGCATGACGAAACGCAATGCCGAGAATGCGCAGAAAGCCAACGACCTTGCCAAGCAAGCCCGCCAAGCCGCCGACAAAGGCGCCGGCGACATGCAAACCATGTCCAGCGCCATGGAAGCCATCAAAGTTTCCAGCGACGACATCGCCAAGATCATCAAGACCATCGATGAGATTGCTTTTCAGACCAATATTCTTGCCTTGAACGCAGCCGTGGAAGCGGCCCGGGCCGGTGAGGCGGGCATGGGCTTTGCCGTGGTGGCGGATGAAGTGCGCAACCTGGCGCAACGCAGCGCCCAGGCGGCCAAAGAAACGGCCACCAAGATTGAGGGTGCCATTGTCAAGACGGGCCAAGGCGTTGAAGTCAGCGCCACTGTCATGCAAACACTCAACGACATTGTTACCAAAGTCCGCCAGGTGGACGAATTGATTTCCGAAGTCGCCAGCGCCTCGCGCGAACAGACCCAGGGAATCACCCAGATCAACACGGCGGTCAGCCAGATGGACAAGGTCACTCAATCCACCGCCGCCAGCGCCGAGGAGAGCGCCGCGTCGGCCGAGGAACTCAACGCCCAGGCTGAAACCATGAAACATTCAGTCGCCAATCTTCTCGAACTTGTGGGCGGCACCGCTGGGATGAAATCGGCTTCCCCTTCCAGCCGCACCAAAGCCTTCTCCGCGCCTGCGTCGGTAACCAAACGGCCCGCCGCAAAAAACGGAAAAGGTAACGGGAATGGGAACGTCCAGGGACACGCCCCTGCTGCACCTGCAATGACGACAACGGCTGACCGTCGCAGTGCGATTCCGATGGATGGCGACTTCACCTCATTCTAAATAAAATGCGCGTAACGCCGGGCCAAAATCTATAATTGTGAAAATTAGCACCAAAATCACTGTCACCTGTTTATCGCTGGTCATTCTGTCAACCGTGATATTTCTGGCCTCAGTGGTCATTGAACGGGGACAGATGGGCTCACGATTGGAATCGTTGGTTCGGGCAGAGGCGCACAATGAAACAAGCAAGATTATTCAGTCCCTTTACAATAACTGTGCCGGTTCCGAAAAAAGGAATCAGAGCTGCCTGACCCACGATCTTGAAATCGCGCAGGAATTCCTGGGGCGAGCGGGATCAGTGGCCTTGGACACCAAGTCTGTCCAATGGAACGCCGCGAACCAGATCAGCGGGGAAGTGAATACGGTGCGGTTGCCCAGAGTGCTTCTGGGGGGAACCTGGTTGGGCCAGAACGCGGATGTCCGCCAACCCTCGCCCATCGTGGACGAAGTAAAACATCTGACGGGTGACCACTGCACGATATTTCAACGCATGAACGAGGATGGCGACATGCTGCGAGTGGATACGAGTGTGGTATCGTCCAACGGCGCTCGCGCGGTGGGCACTTTCATTCCTCACCTCAATGCCGACGGATCGCCCAACGCGGTGATCGCCGCTGTGCTTAAGGGGGAATCTTTCCGGGGCCGCGCATTTGTCGTGAATGCCTACCACGAGACGGCCTACCAACCGATCTGGAATGCCGGCAAAACAAAGATTTTGGGGATGCTCTACGTCGGCCTGGACATGGCGGACATCAACAAGGACGTGCATGATGCGTTTGCCAGCATGTCCGTGGGAAAAAGCGGTTATGTTTTTGTAGTAGATTCCAAAGGAACTTACATCGTTTCGCGCGAGGGCAAGCGGGACGGGGAATCCATCTGGGAGTCCAAAGACCCGGACGGACGTCTTGTCATCCAATCCATCGTGGAGAAGGCTCGAAAAATGTCGGGCGGCTCTGTGACCAACGAGACGTATTTCTGGAAGAATCCCGGCGAGGATTCCGCACGGCAGAAGTACGCCGCATTTACTTATTTTGCGCCGTGGGACTGGGTCATTGCGGTCAGTTCTTACGAGGACGACTATGCGACGATCAGAGATCAAGTCAGCCAGACCATGAATAGCCTGGTCAAATGGTCTGCGCTGATTGCTTTGGGCATCGGAATGATCGGTTTGATCGCCAGCCATTTTATCTCCGTGGGCATTGCGCGACCGGTGACACAAATCGCCAGCCTGCTGAATCGCAGCGCAGCGCAGACTTTGTCGGCCTCAGAGCAGGTTTCTTCAGCCAGCAAGACTCTGGCCGAAGGAGCAAGCAATCAGGCGGCGGCTTTGGAGGAGACGAGTTCGACGTTGGAAGAGATGGCGTCCATGATCAAACGCAATTCCGAGAACGCCCAAAAAGCCAATGATCTCGCCAAGCAAGCCCGAGGCGCCGCAGACAAGGGGGCGGAGGATGTGCGGACCATGTCCATCGCGATGGCTGCGATCAAAGCGTCCAGCGACGAAACCGCCAAGATCATTAAGACCATCGATGAGATCGCTTTCCAGACTAATATCCTGGCTTTAAACGCAGCGGTTGAAGCCGCCCGGGCCGGCGAAGCGGGACTGGGGTTTGCCGTGGTGGCGGATGAGGTGCGCAACCTTGCACAACGCAGCGCCAATGCTGCCAAAGAAACCGCCGGCAAGATTCAGGAAGCAATTTCCAAGACACGACAAGGAGTCCAGATCAGCGACAATGTGGCCAAGACACTCGACGAAGTCATCGGCAAAGTGCGTCAAGTGGATGAACTGGCCGCCGAAGTCGCCAACGCCTCACGCGAGCAGACCCAGGGCATCACACAAATTACCATGGCGGTGGCGGAGATGGACAAGGTAACTCAGTCCAATGCGGCGACCGCTGAGGAAACCGCGGCTGCTGTCCAGCAACTGACCGCCGAAGCCGAGTCGATGAAAGTGTCCGTAGCCGAACTTGCCCAACTCGTGGATGGCGGGAGCGGGTCTGGCGCCGCTCAGCGCGCGGCTGACATTTCTCCAGTTGATCCGGCAGCAAAACGGTCCGGCGCGAAAAATGGCAACGGGAACGGTAAAGGAAACGGCGGGCGGGTCTTCACGATGACGACCGCCCCCAGCCGGCGCAACGCAAGCCCAACGGAAAGTAACTTCACTTCATTTTGATTTAAACAGACACGAATACACCACTGATAAAACTCAATAACATGCTACTAAATCGAACGACAAAGACAATTTATCGCCAATGGCCGGCTGTTCGGAATACCGCCGCTCTCTTCGGAGTTTTTTGCGCCATTCACACTGCCACCGCAAGCGATACGCCGATCCAACCCAGCGCAGAATCGTGGAAGCCCGCCTGGCTTACGGATGTGAGCGTGACCATTAAAGAAAGCTACGATGACAATGTTTTCATGTCAGGCGTCAATCAATCTGAGGTGCCCGCCGGAACCACGACGCTCAAGGACCAATCGTCTTTCATTACCACAATTTCGCCTAAAGTGGGAGTCAATTTGGCACGCACCTTTGATACCAGCGGAAACTTGTCGGTGCTGTCTTTGACCTATGCGCCGGACATTGTTGTCTATCATGAGTTGCCTTCAGAAAACTACGATGCCCATCGCTTGCTTTTGGCCGTCAGGGGCAAAGATGACGCGTTTTCGTACAGCTTGGACAACACCCTGGTCTACGTCGAAGCGAGTACGCTGGCTCCGACCTATCCCGGCAACCTGCTGAACGCCTGGGCGACAATCAACGACTGGCAGCGGCGCGAGCAGTTGAACGACCGTTCCAAAGTTTCTCTCCAATATGATTGGGACAAATGGTTTATTCGCCCGGGGGCATCACTGGCCTATTACGGGATGATGACCCAGATCAAGGACGTGGAAGGTTATCAAAACTATCCTACCCGTTACGATGTCAATGGCGGGGCCGACGTCGGCTACAAATTCTGCACCAATATGGCCGCCACGCTGGGCTACCGCTACGGAAGCCAGGGCCAGCAGCAATTCAGCTTCAGCCCGTATAGTTCGCCCAGCGATTACCAGCGCGTGTTGCTCGGTGTCGAAGGAAAGCCTTTGAGCTGGCTGAGTATACAAATGCTTGGTGGCCCGGATTTCCGCAGTTACGCCGGGGACACGGCCACCCATATTACGCCTGTAAACGATCTTCACATGACGACGTACTATGGAGAGTCAACCATAGCCGCCACACTGACGCCCGATGATATGCTGAGCTTCAAATACAAGCAGTTCCAGTTCGTTTCTTCCTGTGGAAAAGTGCCCTACTTTGACAGTTCCTACGCTCTGTGTTATGACCGTAAAATCACAGACCGGCTGAGCGTGGAAGTGGGTCCGCGCCTTCTGGAAGCCGATTATAACAGTGGAAATTTGTCCTCCAGCTCGTCCAAGCGGGACGATCTCGACTATATCCTCTCCGTCGGCCTGCATTATGTTTTCAGCGCGAATATCGCCGCAGATCTCAGCTATTCGGCCAGCCTGGGACGGAATGCCGAGGCCAACATCGCCAACTCGCAGACGCGGGATTTCGACGCCCAGGACGTGTCGCTGGGCGTTCAGTTCAAGTATTAATGGCAAATGAACGATCTATCTATTTAAACACGCATGAAATCGGAACTTTCCGCGGAGTTAAAAAAACTCGGCAATAAGATTGCCACTGAATTGGTCTTCGCCGAACCGGGGAAAGATCTCGGATTGCTGCCTGTGAACAGTCTGCTGGGGCAAATCGAAGAACTGGTGGCCCGCGAGCCATCGGCCAGCGCACTGGCGCCGGCCACGGAGAGGGCTCGCCGTTGGATCAATGGGATTTTCGACTCCGATGGCACATTCAATCTGCTGACGCTCAAGCGCCTGGGAGAATGGGCCGAATGGTGGCAGGCGTCCGTTTCATCTTGTGAATCCGGCGCTCCGGCGCCTGCCATTCCAGCCGATTGGCAAAGCGGAGAGCAGAGTGCTCCGAAGCTTGAATCCGCCGCCCTGGAAACAAAGGAACCGACCTTGACGCTGAACTTGGAGCAGGACGGCGAGTTATTGAACGAATTCATTAACGAATCTCAAGAGCATCTTCAGAACATTGAGCAAGGCGTCCTTGTCCTGGAACAGCATCCCACGGAGGCGGACACCTTAAATTCCATTTTCCGCGCCTTCCATACCTTCAAAGGCGGCTCCGGGTTTCTGAATTTAACGGCGATCCAAACGCTGGCCCACCAGCTCGAATCGCTGCTCGATCTGGCCCGGCAGCAAAAGCTGGCCATTACTCCTCCGATCATCAACCTGATCCTGGAGGGTGGCGATACACTCCGACAATTCTGCAACGAGATCGCGGCCCAATTGTCCGGCAAGAAGCCGTCCGGCCCGATTGTCGTGCCCACCCTTGGATTGCTCGAGCGCATCCGCGCCGCCCTGGCCGGAGAACCGATCCTCACTCCTCTCCCCACTGTCACTCCGCCGGAGCAAGCCGCTCCCAAGGCGGACGCAGGCGTTCCGTCCGAAGCCGCCGAGTTGCCAGCGACCCAGGCGCCGCCGGCTCCGGTTGTCGTTCCAATCACGCCGGCTGTCGCGGCGGCCACAGTCACTTCGACCCGGGCGAACCCTGCTGCGGCTGTGGTTAAAGTGGACACGATAAAACTGGACAGCCTGGTCGATCTCGTTGGCGAAATGTTGATCGCCCAATCATTGGTCGTGCAGAACAAAGACTTGAGTTCCCTGCTCAGTGAACAACTGACTCGCGACCTGGCTCATCTCAGCCGAATTAGCAAGGAATTGCAACGCACCGTGATGTCACTGCGAATGGTGCCCATCCGCGCCACTTTTCAGAAGATGAACCGCCTGGTGCGGGACCTTTCCATAAAGGTCGGCAAGCAAATCGATCTGGTGACCGAAGGAGAAGATACCGAGCTGGACCGCACCATCGTTGAAGAGATCAGCGATCCGCTGATCCACATGGTTCGCAACTCGATCGATCACGGCATCGAGAAGCCCGAGGTCCGATTGCAACGGGGCAAGCCGGCGCAGGGCACTGTATCGCTGAAGGCATTCCATCAAGGCGGCAATATCGTCATTGAGATCAAGGACGACGGGAATGGTTTGGATCGCGCGCGAATTCTGGCCAAGGCGATTGAGATGGGAATGGTGAAACCTGATGAGCAAATTCCAGATGGTGAATTGTACAAGTTTATCCTGGCCGCAGGCTTTTCCACCGCACAGAAGGTCACCGACCTTTCCGGGCGCGGCGTCGGCATGGATGTCGTCAAACGCAATATTGACAAGCTGCGCGGCAAAATAGAGATTCAATCCAAACTCGGCTACGGCTCGACTTTCAGCATCTTTCTGCCGCTGACCCTGGCCATTATAGATGGCTTGCTCGTCGGGGTTGGCGAGCATCGTTACATAATTCCCACCCTGCTGGTGCGCGAGTCGTTCCGGCCTTCCGCCGAAATGATCCACACCGTGCATGAACGCGGCGAAATGATCAACTTGCGCGGACGCCTCCATCCGCTGCTGCGCCTTTATTCACAGTTGGGAGTCAAACCCACCTCGACCGATCCCGCCCAATCCATTGTGGTGGTGGTGGAAGCCGGCTGCGAAGTGCGTTGTTTAATGGTGGACAAACTGTTGGGCAAACACGAAGTGGTGATTAAGAGCCTTGGCGAAACATTTCAACGAAACAGATACCTGGCCGGCGCCGCCATTCTGGGTGACGGCCGCGTGGGACTCATCCTTGATCCGCAAGCTTTGGTGCGGAAGGAATCACCGGCTTTGGAAGCCGCAGCCTGACCCCGAAAAATTAATATGCCGTCCACAACAAAAACAAAATCCGGCGATGCGGAAGCTTGCCAATACATTGCCAAGCTGGTTTACGAGCGCTGCCGAATCCGATTGCATGACGGCAAGGATGCTCTGATCCAGGCCAGACTGGGCAAACGCATTCGCAAACACGGCTTCGCCGATCTGTCGGAATACTGTGACTTTCTGCACACGCAAGCGGACGAGGATGAAATCACAATGGTCATCGATGCGCTGACCACCAACTTCACGAATTTTCTTCGTGAAGAAGATCACTTCAAATTCCTGGTCGAACAGGCATTGCCCGCCATTCTGCCCAAGGGCGCAAAAAAATTCCGCCTTTGGAGCGCGGCCAGTTCTTCGGGCGAGGAACCTTATACCATCGGTATTTACCTTTCCGAGTACTACCCGACAGCCCAGGGCTGGGACTGGTCCATCGTCGCCTCGGATATATCCACCAAAGTTCTCGAAAAAGCGCGCCTCGGAATCTATCCGCAGGAACGCCTCGAGGCCATTCCGCGGGACTGGTTGCATAAATACTTCCAGAAGGGCGTCGGGCAATGGGACGGTTCCTGCCGCGTGAAACCCTGCATCACTGAACGCGTCGGCTTCCGGCAAATAAATCTCATTGAACCCTATAATCATCCACATTCATTTGAGATTATTTTCTGCCGCAATGTGCTGATCTATTTCGACCGGCCCACCCAGGAGCAATTGGTGCGGCAGCTCTGCAATTTTTTAGTGCCGGATGGATACCTCCTTATTGGCCACTCCGAAAGCCTCAACGGGCTGAAGCTGCCGTTGCGCTGCCTGCGGCCCAGCATTTACCAAAGGAGCCAGAAGTAGCATGCCGTCACCTTCCCTAGCTTCAATTACCGGTTTCGAGCGCAAACTGGTGGTCGGCGTTGGCGGTCTGGCTGTTTCCAATAACCAGGCCGTGGTCCTGACGACTTATTCGCTGGGGTCGTGCCTGGGGGTTACTATTTACGATCCGGTTGCTCGCGCCGGCGGATTGTTGCACGCCATGCTTCCGGATTCCTCCATTAACCCCGGTAAAGCGGCTGAGCAACCCGCCATGTTCGTCGATTCAGGCATCAGCGCCTTGTTTCGCGCTGCTTACGAACTCCGGGCCAACAAACGCCGCGTGCAAATCTGCGTGGCGGGCGGCGCTCAATTTCTGGACAAGTCCGGTTTCTTTAACATCGGCAAGCGTAATTACACCTGTCTGGTCCAATTGTTAGCCCAGCATAATCTGACCATCGATGCCCAGGAAGTCGGCGGCCTGGTCAGCCGCACTATTCATCTGCATTTGGATACCGGTCAGGTGCGCCTGAAAAGTTCCGGCGAGACTGAAGAAATCATCCTCTTCAAAGGTAATGCAAGCATTGGATAACTATGCAAGCACTGGACAATTATATTAACGAGATAAAAACACTGCCCCCCGCTCCGCGGATTCTGACGCAGTTGCTCGTCCTTTTGAATGAAGACAATATTCATCCTGACCGCATCGTCGAACTCATCGAGATTGATCCGGCGCTGACCGCCAAAGTTCTGCAGCGATGCAACAGCGCCGATTCCGGTTGCGCCTACACCGTGTCGGATCTGCATGAAGCCATCACCCGGGTGGGCTTTAATGAAATTTATCGAATGGTCGCCATGGTCATCGGCGAGAGTCTGCTCGGTGCCGAACAGCAGGGCTATGGCATCGGTATGGGCGAGTTGTGGGAGCATTCCGTCACCACCGCCGTCGCCGCCCGGGTCATTGGCCGGAAATTGCATGGGCCGGACAATCTGGCCTTTACCGCAGGACTTTTGCACGACATCGGAAAACTGGTGCTCGGCACATTCTTGGAAGGCTCACAGCAATCTGTTTTTGAAAAAACGGGTCCTTCGGGCTTGTCTTTCCTCGAAGCCGAGAAAGCAATTCTTGGAGTGGAACATGCGGAAATCGGCGGACGCCTCCTGGCTCGTTGGAATTTCCCGGATGAATTGGTCAAGGCCGTCTGGCATCATCACGACCCTGCCCAAGCCCGCCCCCATGAGCAATTGGCCTCCTATATTCATTTGGGCGATCTCATCGCCCACTGTCTCGGACAAGCCCAGGGATACGAATCCTTCGCCGTGCATGCCCGGGCCGAGGCTTTGCAAATTCTTGAAATCAACCCCGAAGACATGGACTCATTGGTGCTTGAAACCGACCTTGCCTTGAAACAATTGAACGGGCTAGCCCGAGCCACATCATGAGCGCCAAACCCATCCGTCTTTTAATCGTCGATGACTCCGCCCTGGCGCGCAAGATCATCACCGGCAGCGTGGCTTCCTTTCCCGACATCGAAATTGTCGGCACGGCCGCGGACCCTTACGTGGCGCGGGACAAGATCCTGGAACTGCATCCCGATGTCATCACGCTCGACATTGAAATGCCGCGCATGGACGGCATCACCTTTCTCAAAATTATCATGAAACACCGGCCCATGCCGGTCCTCATCCTCAGTTCACTCACGCCCGCCAATTCGGTCAAGGCCATGGAGGCTTTGGAAGCCGGGGCGGTGGATGTGATGGAAAAGCCGCATGGTTCATTTTCCGCCGAGTCGGACGGCTCCGCCCTGGCCGAGAAAATCAGAATGGCCGCCGGCGCCCGGGTGCAGGCGCACGTGGAGGACGCCAGGGTATTTACCCCCTCGCCGCTGCTGGCTTCCGGCAGAAGCGCGGCCGCATCCAGTTCCTTTCCGATCGGAAATGTCATACTGCTGGGGGCGTCGACCGGCGGGACCGAAGCGCTAAAAACAGTATTGACATCCATGCGGGGAGATTTGCCCGGCATTTGCATCGTGCAGCATATTCCGGCGTATTTTTCAAAGGCGTTCGCCGACCGGCTCAATCAGATCTGCCCGATGGAAGTCAGGGAAGCCAGCCACGGCGACATTGTCCAGCATGGCCTGGCGCTGATCGCGCCGGGCGGGCGGCATCTGGTGCTGAAAAAGCACGGAGACCACTACGTGGTGGAATTGAACGACGGCCCGCCCGTCCATCATCAGCGGCCCTCGGTTGATATTATGTTTGACTCTGCGGTGAAGGCCGGAGCCGCCCCGCACGCCGCGGCCGCGCTGCTGACCGGCATGGGAGCCGACGGCGCCGCCGGCCTGTTGCAGTTGCGCCAGGCGGGAGCCGCCACCGCCGCGCAAAACGAAGAGACTTGCGTCGTCTTTGGCATGCCGCGCGAAGCCGTCCGCCTGGGCGCCGCGCAGCGCGTCCTGCCTTTGTCGCGCATAGGATCATTTTTAGAGCAAGCGCAATCCGAAAAATTAGAGAAAAATTATGGATAAACAAATCGAACAAATAGACCTGTTAACCCGGGAGGCGGTCAAAGAGGTCTTCCAAAGCATGCTGTCGATGGAGGTTAGCCCCGAAGCGGCCAGCCCGCTGGAAGCGG
>Ga0182030_10005658_pt1 | contig 26467 bp, 25 predicted proteins | sample 812S3MmetaG_FD_121299 | JGI IMG/M metagenome (GOLD analysis project Ga0182030, IMG submission 121299) | Permafrost microbial communities from Stordalen Mire, Sweden - 812S3M metaG (Illumina Assembly) | ecosystem: Environmental > Terrestrial > Soil > Wetlands > Permafrost | place: Sweden...
GCCCGCGATCTGACCCGTCGCAAGGGCGCCCTCGACTCCGGCGGACTGCCGGGCAAGCTTTCCGATTGCTCGGAGCGGCAGCCGGATCGCTGCGAGCTTTATCTGGTTGAGGGTGAATCGGCCGGCGGGACAGCCAAGCAGGGCCGCGATCGGCGCTTCCAGGCGATTCTGCCGCTGAAGGGCAAGATCCTCAACGTCGAAAAAGCTCGCTATGACAAGATGCTGGGCCACGAAGAAATTCGCGCGATGATTACGGCGCTGGGCTGTGGCATCGGCAAGGACGATTTCGACGCGACCAAGCTGCGCTACGGCAAGATCATCCTGATGACCGACGCCGACGTAGACGGATCGCACATCCGCACGCTGCTGCTGACATTCTTCTTCCGCCATATGCAGGAGCTGATCAAGCGCGGAAACATTTACATCGCGCAACCGCCTCTGTATCGCATCAAGCGCGGCAAGTCCGAAAAATATATCAAGGACGACAAGGAATTCACGCGCGAGATCTTGCGGCGCGCGACCGAAAATTTAAAGGTCGAGCTGGCGGATAAAACGATTCTGGAAGGCGGAGAGCTGCGCGCATATCTGATGCAGCTCGATGAACTGCAGCAGGTGTGGAAGAAGATGGAGCGGCGCCTGCGCGAACCTCGCGTGGTGGAAGTGCTGGGCAATCCGACTCTCGCGATCGATACCCGCGCCGATTTCTCCGAGGAAAAAAACCTGAAGCCGGTGTTTGAGGCGTTGAAGGCGCAGAAACTCGAGACTGAGATCAAGCGGGACGAAGAGCATTCCACTTGGACGGTGACGTTCAAAGATCCCACGCACGCAGAACGCGTGATCGGCGTGGAGCTGGCGTCGCAGGCCGAGTATAAACGGCTGCGCTCGCTCGCCAAGCAAATCGCCAAGTTCAATTCGCCGCCGTTCGTGGTGATGCGTGACGAACGCCGGGAAACGCAGCCTGGCTGGCGTGAGCTGCTCAATCATGTGAAGTCGGAAGGCACGCGCGAGGTGAACGTCCAGCGCTACAAAGGTCTGGGCGAGATGAACGCGGAGCAGTTGTGGGAAACCACAATGAATGCCGAGACGCGGACACTGCTGCGTGTGTCGCTCGAAGACATCGTGCAAAGCGATTTGATCTTCACCACGCTCATGGGTGACGACGTCGAGAGCCGCCGCAAATTCATCGAAGACAACGCGCTCGATGTCAAGAACCTAGACGTCTAGCTTCTCCTGAGCTATATTCGTGGGGATTACAATCCCCATGTCTACTTCACCAAAATTGTCACGCCGGCGGATGTTCCAAGCCGCCAGTGTTATCGGTTCGTGCGGCTTTTTGCGCGCGCAAGAACGTACGCCCGGACCGCTTCCCCACGAGCACGGTCCGAAAATCTTCCTCGACTACGATCAGGTGGAGCTCGACGCGGCCTACGATCAGCCAACGTACGCGTTCAATGGCCGGCAGGTAGGCCAGCGCCAAGCGGCCAACAGCGAGCAGATGCGCCAGCGCTTAGGCGAGCCGACGCGCGTCTCCTACGGATCGCATGAAGCCGAAAAGGTGGACGTTTACCGGACGCAGGCAGCGAACGCTCCCATACAGATTTTCGTGCATGGCGGTGCGTGGCTTGGGGGCTCCGCGAAGAGTTCAGGGTATCTGGCCGAGCCCTTCCTGCGCGCGGGCGCGCATGTGGCCATTCCGGATTTTGCACGTGTCGATAAGCTTGGCGGCAGCTTGATTGAAATGGAAGCGCAAGTGCGCTCGGCCATCGCCTGGGTTTACAAGAACGCGAAAAGCTTCGGCGGCGATGCCAATCGCGTGTTTTTATCGAGGCATTCTTCCGGCGGGCATTTGGCCGCCAGTGCATTGATCGCCGATTGGCAGCGAGACTACGGCGTACCGGACGACGTGATCAAGGGCGCGGTCATTGTCAGCGGCATGTTTGAGCTATATCCCGTGAGTTTGTCTGCGCGAAGCAATTACGTGAAGTTCGATCAGGCGACGCTCGAGGGACTGAGCCCGATGCGGCACATCGACAAACTGAACATGCCACTGGTGGTGGCGCATGCGAGCCTCGACACGCCCGAGTTTCAGCGCCAGAGTCGGGAGTTTGTACAAGCGCTGAAGGCCGCGGGCAAGCGCGTCCAGTTCCTGGTGGGCGAAGGCTACAACCATTACGAATTCATTGAGACTATGGCGAATCCGTATGGGATTCTGGGAGCGGCGGCGCTCGCGCAGATGGGATTGCCGAAGAGCTAGAAGCCGAGTTCTTGGCTTGCGTGGTGGGTTTACAATGTCGCGCGCTTGCGCAAGGCCGGCCAGATTCGTGTTGCACGTGGATTTTCGCGAAATCCATTTCCAGGCCCCTGGCGGGCCCCAGGACGCGCGATTCGGAGTTTCCGCGCCTTACCCCTTGGAAACGCGTTTCGAGGGGCTTATTTTACGTTTGGAATTTCACGGGGTTGATTGGCCTGAAGTTAAGCGCCGTGAACATGATCGATTCCGCACATCGAAATCAAACGTTTTTTGGTCAGCCGATTTTAGTGGCGGAGCTTAAAGTGAAAGGGCGTCACAACGGCGCGCGGCAATCTTAGTCGACATACACGCGCTTCACGCGAGCGTGGATTCCGCACAACACGGCGTAAGAAATCGTTCCCGCTGTGCGGGCCATCTGTTGCGCGTCGATGGAGACGCTGCCCTCCTTGCCGAGCAGCATCACGGAATCATTAGCGCGAAGTTCCGGAATGTTGGTGACGTCAATGGTCGTTAGGTCCATCGAGACGGAGCCGACAATGGGCGCGAGCTTTCCTTTCGCAATCACTTGTCCGCGATTTCCCAAACGGTGTGGAATGCCATCGGCGTAACCAGCGCCGAGCACGGCTATGCGCATGGGGCGGGCGGCGCGGTGGATGCCTCCATAACCGATGAGCGCTCCGGTTTCCACTTCTTTCACATTCAGGACGCTGACTTTCCAGGTGAGCGCTGGGGAGACGTGCAGAGCGGAGGGCGGCGCGCCCGATCCGCGCGAGGGCGAAACATACCCGTAAATGGAATGTCCGGGACGAACCAGATTGCCCCAGGCTTCTTTACGCTGATAGGCAATGGCGATGGTGCTGGAAAGATGGATGTAGCGCGGAAGGCTGCCCGCCTGGCGAAACGCTTCGACCACGCGGTCGAACGCGCGGACTTGGTCGATGGTCTGCGGGCTATCGTAGTTTCCCGAAGACGCGAAGTGCGTCATCAGGCCCTCGAGAGGCGCGTTGTTGGCAGCCGCGGTGACAGCGCGCACGATTTCGCCGGGAGACGAACGCGTTCCCAAACGGCCCATGCCGGAATCGATTTTCAAATGATAGGGAACGCGCACGGACGCGAGATCTTCCAGCGAGTGGATGACGGGCGTGAGCCGGTAAGTGGAGAGTGCCTCGCGATCTTCACGCAGGAAATCCGCCATGACGAGAATGCGCGCGGTGTTGCCGGCCTCGCGCAACGCAATGCCTTCGTCGACGTTCGAGACCGCGAGCCACGCGGCGCCTTCCTGCAGGAGTGCGCGGGAGACTTCGACGGCTCCATGACGATAGGCATCGGCCTTCACGACGGGCATCACTTCGACGCCGGCGCCCACCAGATCTTTCACCGCGCGGTAATTCGCACGAATCTGCCGTAAGGAAACTTCCACCCAACTTCTCATGAGCCGTGCGCTAATCCTGTAAATAGTTTCTCGTACTCGTCCGTAATATGTTCCCAACTGTAGTGGGAGCGGACTCTCTCCATGGCGCCGGCGCTCCGTGAAGAACGCTCCGCGTCGGACATGGAAAGCACTTGTTCGATGACCTGAGGCAGATTATCGTGTGTGAAAGGAAGGGCCGTACTGCCGGCGACCTCGGCGTTTTCGGGAGTATCCAGATAAAGAGTTAAAGCCCCGCGTCCCATGGCTTCGATCAGCGCGGGATGCGTGCCGCCAACTTCGGTGGCGTGGATATAGGCGAAGCAGTGGGAACCAAGCTCGTGGTAGCCCGAACCGTAAATCGCGCCGGGTATGACGATGCGCGGATCTGTGGTGTCGCGCACGCGGCGGATGTACTCGGCGGCGTAGGGAGCATCGCCAATGAGGGCGAGCTTGAGATCGGTCTTCACGCGCTCAAAGGATTCGCGCACCAGGAGCGCGTTGTTTTCCGGCTCCAGACGGCTGACGTACAAGAAATACTTTTTCGGTTCGAGACCGAGCGCCAAAAGAACATGGGCCGTCTCCACGGGCCCTAGTTCGGCGCCGTAAGGAATCATGACGGAGTCGCAATCGTAAGATTCTCGATAATAAGCGGCGATCGCCTGAGCGTCTGTCACCACTCGACTCGGCATCCATGTGGCGAGCCACTCGGAGACGTGAAACCAAGCTTTCGCCGCCGCGTTCCATTTCTTGCGATGGCGCTCCAGCCCATCCACATTGAGAGCGACCGGCATGCCGGCGACGCGCGGCATCCAAGTGTAGATCGCGTTAGCCGCGTTGCAGTACAAGATGGCGTCGAAACGGCGCGTCAGCAGATGGAGCGTGGAGAAGAATGTGTGCGCGAGCGTGTCGAAATATTTGTGGCGAATGGTGGGCAAGTAGACAAGCTCCACGCCCCGATAGGTCGGCCCGGTGTGCCGTTCGCGGCAATAGACGGTTACCTGATGACCGCGCCGCACCAGGCGCGTGGAAAGTTCTTCAGCGAAGGTTTCGAATCCACCGTAGCAGGCCGGAATTCCGCGTGTGCCGAGAATTGCAAAGCGCACCGGTGACCGCTGAGCCCCCTAACTGCGTGCCGCTCGAGCGCGTGCCAGCAAACGAGCGCTCGGTTTGGGCGCGGGGCGGCTGACGGGTTGGAAGGCGAACCAACTGGAGAGGTAATCGTCCTTCACGCGACGGCGTTTCATGATTTCCGCGCGCTTCACCGTGAAGCGTCTCCAATTGCGCAGGATGTAAGTGAACGCCCGCAGCGAAGAATGTTCGTGCAGGATACAGGCGCCCACGACAACCAAATCGCGCGCGGTGATGGAGAACCAGTTGCGCTTGTACAGATCCGGTGTCATGTTTTTGATGCGCATCAAGAAACGATTTTTCACCGAATGCATGTTGATTTCCGGCGGCAAAGCCCGGCGATTTCCGGGCAACACGTTGCGCACGTGATAGCCGCGAGCGAGCGGCGTATACAAGCAGCGCCAACCCATGAGCTGCGCGCGCCAGGCGACATCGGCATCTTCACGATAGACGAAGAAATCGGTGTCGAAGAATTCGCCCATGATCTTGATGTCGTCGATCATTTTGCGGCGGTACAGCGCGGCGGCGGCGGTGCCTCCGAAAACGTATTCAAAATTGAGAAAGTGGCCGTTGTCCACTTCCTGGCTGCCGCGATCCAGGTGGCGCAGCATGGGAGTGAAATAAATCCCGGTGGAATCCACTAATTGTTGGTCCGGCAGATCGAAGGTGGCACGAATGGAAAGCAGCTTGCCGCAAACGGTTCCGACTTTAGGATCGATGGTTCCCGCATCCACTAAAGCCTGGATGAAGTTCGGCATCATCAGGACATCGGGATTGAGCGTGAGTACCCATTCGCCGTTGGCCAGCGCGATGGCCTGATTTTGCGCCGCGGCGAAGCCCAGGTTCTGTTCGTTATAGTAGATGCGGCATTTGTCGGCGAAGGGCTCGAGGATATCGACCGTGCCGTCCGTGGACGCGTTATCCACGATAACGACTTCCATATTCGGGTACTTTTGTTCCAGCACCGAATCAAGGCAGCGCTTGATGAAGCGGCCGCTGTTGTATGTCACTAACGTGACGGATACCAGTTCAGTCGTAGCCATTCGAACGTTGTTAATCCCCGCTACCGGCAATCTGTCGGGCTTGACCTGACAACGCACGCCGGGCGGCCACCCTTGCAATCCTCATAGACACAGAAAAAAGTTCCAGGTTCCGCTCTCTGATTATCCCCGCCAGTCCCCTACCCACAGAACCTAGCAGCACTGCAGCGCACACTCCCCTGTACTGGTTTGCTGGGAAGTGTTTAGCACCATATCTTAGAAGGCTATCACACCAGAAGAGGGCTCGGCACGCTGGGGGGAGACGCCCGACCGAGTGACCACCCCGGTGGAGGGCTGTCACCGAGGGGACATATTCAATGCGGTAGCCGGAATCGAAGGCTCGGCGGCAGAAATCCACATCCTCAAACCACACCGGATAGAAGGATTCGTCCATGCCTGCCAGGCGCTCCCAGACGTCGCGGCGGACCATGAGGAACGCGCCTGCGGGCTGTTCGACGGGACCGGGTTGCCGGAGATCGCGATCCAAATAACGATAGTGCCGATTGACCGGGTTCCACTTCCACATGCGATTAATACCGAGCAGTTCGAAGGCCAGCGCGGTGGCCGTAGGCAGACGGCGCACGGTAAATCCAACCTGAGGACGGCCTGAGGAATCGGTCAGTTGACCGGCGGCAATGCCGTGGATGCGGCAAGCTTCTGTGAGATCGTCAATGGGCGTCGCCAGTTCGACGTCGGGGTTGAGAATCAATATATAGTCCGCAAGAGCTGCGCGCGCACCTTGATTGACACCCTGATTTACACCTTGATTTACAGCGGCGGCGAAGCCCAGGTTGGATTGGTTCGCGATGCAGTGGACGCCGGGGCAAGAGTTGACGCGCACCAGCGTGTCGTCAGACGAGGCGTTGTCCACGACGACGATCGAGGTTTCGGGGGCCTGCTTACGCAGGGCCTCGATGCAGGCCTGAATGACCGCTTCCGAATTATAGGTGACGATTACCGCGGCAACAGCCAGAAGTAGGCCCTCCAGTAATTGTCAAAACCAGTTTGTCTTCCGAGTTCGAAGATTTCTCGCTCGCTCGCTTCAAGGATGGTCGCAAGGTTTTCGGTCGTCTCGGGCGCCGGTTCCCGTGGGTTCAGTTGGGGGCGAAGGAGGCGCCGGTCTTTCAGCCCCGTCAACTTGCCGCGGAGGAAAGCCCATCCGCATCCATGACGAAGCGCGAGCAAGCCCCACAGCGCCTGGCCGATGATGAGAGGCCCACGCGGCTGCGCCGTGAAATGTTTCGCGGCGAGCAAAACTTGGTTGCGGGCAATTCGCCACACGGATTCCGCGCTCCACTTGCCGAACGTCGCGCTGCCTTGATGATAGGCGACGGCCGCGGGTTCGTACATTCCCGCGTACCCGGCCAGCGCACAGCGGATGCCGAAATCCACGTCTTCCATGTAAGATCCGAAAACTTCGTCCAGACCGCCGAGGCTCCGGAATACTTCGTTGCGAAAAAGAGCTGCGGTCATGGGAGCAAAACGGATCGGGCGGGGCTGGTTCCAAACGGGAGCGTCGGGTTTGCCGGAACCGCAGCGGGCGGCGCACGCGGCGCGCGATACTTCGTCAAATGCTCCATCGAGGACCGAAGGATTGCCAGCCGACAGAATTTTACCGGTGAGGAACGCGGTCTCTTGCCGATCCGTCCTGGCGAGCAGAACTTCGAGCCAATCGGAGGCGAGCGCGACGTCGTTATTCAGAATGGCGACCCAGTCCGATTGTGCGGCCACGATACCGCGGTTGACGGCGGCGGCGAATCCAAGATTGCGATCCAGTTGGAGGACGCGCGCGCCAAGTTGCCTGGCCAACTCGGCCGAGCTGTCGGTCGAACCATTATCGACGACCAGTATTTCATCGAACGCTCGCGTTTGCTGCGCAAGGTTATCCAGCAGCGGCGCGAGAAGGTCGCGGCGGTTCCAGTGAGGGACGACGGCGGTGACCGTGGAACGATGCGGCGGCACTTCCATCAGAATAACTGAAAGGGGCGGAATCGCTGAAAGAAGCGAGTGGGCGGCGTATGATGGAGACATGACCTGCGAAGCTACACGTGAAGTGAAGACGTCGCGTAGAATCCCGATCGCGGCGACTATATTTGCTTGCGCGGTTTTCGCGATCTGCGCAAGCGCCGCCGATGTTCACGCGGTGAAGGCCGTGTATTTGCTGCCCATGGCGAATGGCATGGATCAGTATCTGGCCGGGCGTCTCACGGCTGGCTCGGTGATCCAGGTTGTGACCGATCCGCATAAGGCTGACGCGGTATTCACCGACCACGTCGGGGAAGCGTTCGAAAAGAGCCTGGACGATTTATTCGGATCCGTACCCGCTCCAAAGGACGACAAGGCGCCGGAGGCCTTCGCGCGCGTGGGAGGCGGTCAACGCTCGCGCGGCACGTATTTTCTGGTGGATCGCAAGACGCGTGACATTTTGTGGAGCGATGAAGAAGTTCCCAAGGGCGCGTCTCCGCAGGAAACGCGCCGCATTGCGGCGCGCATTGCCGATCATCTCGGCAAGGTACTCAAAGGGCAGTAGAGCTCGCTTCGGTACGAAGCCGCGCGACCTCGGAGCGGTAACACTCTACCAGGCGTTCCGTCATGCTGCGCATATCGCGCGTGGCGACGACGTTGGCGCGCGCGCGCGCGGCCATCTCGGCGGCTTTTTCCGGATGGCGCAAGAGATCCAGCACGTGATCGGCGAAGGCCCGTGGATCGTCGGCCAGCGCGCAAATATAGCCATCCTCGTCGGCCAGTCCTTCGGCGCCGAGACGTGTCGAAACGACTGGAATGCCCGCGGAAAACGCTTCCAATAATTTCACGCGAACTCCGGAGCCGCTCAGAATCGGACAAACGAAAACGGCATACTCCGCGAGGGGGTCGCGGATATCGTTCACGAAACCGATGAGATCGATGGATTCGGCGGGGTAGAGAGAATGAGACGGCGGCGGATCCGAACCGATCACGACGAGGCGAGCCGACGGCTCCTCTTTCAGGATGAGAGGGAGCACGCTGCCGACAAACCATCGCAGAGCTTCCTGATTGGGTATGTGGCGAAAGCTACCGAGGAACAACATCGTGAGGGGTGTGCGGCCGGTCGCTTTGTAGCAATAGACGGACGTGTCAATGCCGGCGCGGTAACCGTCGTCAATGCGGCCGCGGAGTTGGGGAAGGAAAGCGAGAAGATGCTCGGCGTTGTCGCGACTGCACACTTGCACGCGATCGACGGTGGGGAGCAGCTGCAGTTCGTAACGCAGAGCGCGCAGATATTCCCAGCGGGCCTGGATCTTATCCAACGGTCTGGTGAGAAACGGCAGGCGCCGCGCGATGGATTGAAAGTAGACGTCGTGTTCGAAAAGAATACTCGGGATGCGGCGAAAGTGGCCCGCGTATTGGCCCATCATTGTGTATTCGAGCTGCAGGACGTCGATCTGGTGCAGATAGATTTCGCGATGCAACATCCAGGCGAAGTCGGCGTTGCGGAATTCGCGGAAGGCGTGCGGCTCCAGTGAAGCGAGAGCTTTCTGTTTGTTATGCAGGCGCACCAAATAGTCGGTGGAGGCGCACAGCTGGTCGAGCGGCTGATGTTCGGCGCGCTGCGCGGGCGTATCGAGCATCACGAGCGCGTGGAGGTCCGTCAGCCGCGCGAGCTCCTTCACGGTTTGATACATGAACACCGCGCCGCCGTGCACGGGCGGGTAGATCGGATACGGAGATACGAAAAGCACGCGGAGGGGCTGCGGAGCCTTGGTCATTTCGGCAAACGTATCGCGGAAGTAGCCGCCCAGGGGGCGCCGCAGCGCTTCGCTGTCGGAGATGACGGCGAGATGGCGCGCTCGCGCTCGTGCGGCCAGAAGGCCGGGCAGCTGCAGATACGCGCGCAGGATGCCGATGAAGCTGCTGCGCTCCGGCGATTCACCCGCGAGCCAGGTGAAGAGAGCTCCGGTCCAGGTGAATAGGAAGTGCGAGAGCAGGCGCCGCCATTCGTGGACGTTCTTCCAGGTGAAGAGCAGAAAGTTTTTCTGCAGCACGCCTTGGATATAAGCGCTGGAAAACTTCTTGCCAATGGTGCCGCGATGTTCGTGATACACGACGCTCAAGGGTTGGTAGAGATTTTTCCATCCCCGCTTCCATGCCAGGTAGCCGACGTCGGTGTCCTCCATATAGAAGGGCGCCAGGAGTTCGTCGAAGCCGCCAAGCTCCAGGAATTTCTTGCGATCGAAGGCGGATGATCCGCCGCCGCCGTAAGCGCACGGAAAAAGGCCTGTGATTTTCGGATCGTTGCGATGGCGGACACGTATCGCTCCACCCTGCCACCAGGTTTCGGTTAGGCCTGTCTCTTCGCGGATCTTGTTGGGATCGGAAAAGAAGATCTGGCACGCGACAGAAAACACTTGAGGGTCGGTAAATCCGGCGATCAGCGGTGGTAGGAAATCTGGTTCCACGCGCATGTCGCTGTTGAGCAGGACGACGATATCGTGTTTCGCCGCGCGGAATCCAGCATTGGAACCTCCGCCGAAACCGAGATTCCTTTTCAGGGGCAGGAGTTGGACGCTTGGGAAATGCTGGCGAACGAAATCGGCGCTGCCATCGGTGGAGCCGTTGTCGACCACCAGCACAACGCTGCCGGGAACACGTTCGGCGGCGGCAACAACCGAAGGGAGATATTTTTCGAGCAGGTCGCGGCCGTTCCAATTGGGAATGACGATAGTGGCGGCGGTTGTGTCGGGCTGAATGTTGGTAGGAAGTTTTGGCCGGCGCAGAGCGGAAAGCAGATCCGCGATCGCGAGCGAAAGCGCCGTCATCGCCAGGACAAATGGCGAGAGGAGAAACGGAATGAATCCCCGCAAAATGCGGGCGATGGCGCGGCCGCGCTGGGACGGCTGGTCAAGCATCGCGATTCGTTTTGGGTATTTCGACCTGGGGACCGAGGCCGAGTCTGCGACCGAGTCCGAGCCAACGTGAATCCCGGATTTCACGCATTCTGTCGCAGGCTGTTTGCAGTTCGGCCTCCAGCCGCTGGGCCCATTTCGTTCGTTCGATTACCGTGTTCTCGGCGGTGTCGAGTTTGTCGATAACTATTTTTAGGTCGGCGGCTTTCTGGTTGAATTCGTGGTCCAGGCGCAGGGCCCATGCGGTGCGCTCTGCCAATTGACCCGTTTGTTCGTCGAACATCTGGATCATCTTGTCGCGTTCGCCGTGCGCGGTCGCGAGGAAAGTTTGTAGCGCGTCGATGGAGGCCTTTAGTTCTTGCACTTCTCGTTGCAGGATGCGGATGTGATGTTCGCGCGTTCGGAGAAGATTGGTGGCCGCCGGAACATAGACAAAGTTGTGGAGCTCGGCGAGAGGTTGTGCGGAACAGACGGCGAAAAAGAAGTGCGCGTCAGCGGGCGTGCCGGTTACGGTTTCGAGGAAGCCGTCGACTGCTGGTGCCTTGTTCGGATCGTAGAAGGAGAACGCGTCGGTATGGTTTTGCAGGAGGATCGCCGAAGAAGAAAAATGTTGCGCTAGGGCCGCAGTGAATTCGGCGAAGGCGAATTCATGGACGTGGTAGGGATTCGGTCCGTCCTGCGCGCGGGTTTCGGCGTAGTAGGTTTTGTTGGGAGTAGAAACAAGGAAGACGCCGTTGGTGCGCAAGACGCGTCGGGCTTCGGCTAGCAGCGTGGAAGGCTCTTGCAGATGCTCGATAACTTCGAACGCCGTGATCAGGTCGAAGGACGCGTCGTCGAACGGCAGGTTTGTCGCGGAGCCCGGGAGGTAGGTGAGGTGCGGATGAGTGTAATGAGCGCGCGCGTATTCGATGGCCTCCGGTGCAAGATCGATTCCGGTTGCCGTTGAGGCGATTTCCGCCAGCACGGCCGTGCCGTAGCCGGAACCGCATCCGATATCGAGAACGTCGGGCGCGTGGGTCAACTGACGCGCGAGGTTGGCGGCGAAGCGGTAACGGGAAAAATGTTCGGCCCAGAGATCGGGTTCCACCTGGCCGGGGATGACGCGTTCGCCGGTGAATTCCATTAGAGGTTTGCGGCTCCTACGCCCAACCGCGAGTTCACGTGAACGCGGCAAGGAAAACGAAAGTGCCCGTACAGGGGACCTTCGGGAAGGGACATTTCCAGCACGACAGCGTTTTCGATGAAGTCGCAGATCGCAAAATTGTCGAGCGTCCCATTCGAGATGGCCGGGCAAAAAGAAAGGGACGAGGAATAGAGGGTGGGAATGTCCACGTAGAAATCGACGGTACAGGTTTCGCCAGCAACAAGGGGAGGAAGGGCGCGTCCTTCACTGGTGGTGTTGGCTCCCGCGAAATCCACGCCGAGTTGGTTGCGAAAGAGAACGCCGACGATCGGCTGATCGAGGCGTGTTTTGCTTCGTGCGCTAATGCGGATGACGACGGTCGTATCGGGCTCAACGGCGTGGAGCGGTTGGCCGGATGTGTCGCAAACCGCAATGCCGATGATCTGCGCGCGGCCGTCGCCGGAGCGGCGGTCGACGTGAGGGATCCCCTCGATCACTTCCATAGGTGCTTCGGTTGCGGCTGGCGGATGATGTTGCAGGTCGACTTCGCAGTAATGCGCGTCTTTGGCGGCCATGGCGGCGAGGTATTGCGATACGACGGAGTCGGTTTCACCCAGGGCCATGGGCTTGCCGTGGTCGAGCCAGAGGGCGCGGTCGCCCAGAGATTTAACTTCGGCAGTGGCGTGCGAAACGAAAAGGATCGTGACTCCTTGCGAACGCAGCTCGTGCACCTTGCGCATGCAGCGCTGGCGGAAGTAGACGTCGCCTACCGAGAGGGCTTCGTCGACGAGAAGAATTTCGGGATCCACATTGATGGCGACTGCGAACGCCAGACGCACGACCATGCCGCTGGAGTACGTTTTCACGGGTTGGTCGATAAACTCCCCGATTTCGGCGAATTCCTCGATCTCTGCAAACTTGCGATCGATTTGTTTAGACGTGAGTCCAAGGATCGCGGCGTTCAGGTAGACGTTCTGGCGTCCGGTGAATTCGGGATTAAAGCCGGCGCCGAGTTCGAGAAGCGCGGCGACGCGTCCGTGAACATGGACGGCTCCCGAGGAAGGCTGCAAGATGCCGGCGCAGATCTGAAGCAGAGTGCTCTTACCGCATCCGTTTTCACCGACGATGCAGAAGGTTTCGCCGCGGGCGACTTCGAAGGAAAGATCGCGCAGGGCCCAGTAGTCGTGGTGATAGCGGCGTTGGTTGAATGTGGCTAATTCCTTCAATCGATCACCCGGGGCAGCGTAGATCGGGTAGCTTTTCGAAACGTTGAGGAATTCGACGGCCGACGGCACTACACCAAATTGTAGTCCAGGGGTCGCTCGCTGGCCAGAATCATAGTTTCGGATGTGCTGGTCTTGTTACTTGACACAACACCCTTGCGCTGCATACGCTGGAGAGAACGCCGGTGTAGCTCAGTGGTTAGAGCGACGGTCTCATAATCCGTAGGTCGTAGGTTCGACTCCTACCACCGGCACCACTCAGGACTCCCCGACGATTTGCTCGAATAGGCGATCAAGTTCAGCCTGGGAGTAATATTCAATCTCGATGCGGCCGCGCTGTTCGGAGACCGCGACGATCCGCACGCGGGTTCCGAGTACTCGTTCGAGCTGCTCGATGGCCGCTTTCACGTTTGGGTCGACCGGAGTCTCGCGCTTGGATTTGCTCTTGCGCTCCGAGGTCCGTTCCTGAACCAGCGTTTCCACCTGGCGCACAGATAGACCTTGCGCGGCCGTCTTTTCGGCGATCTCGATTTGCTCCTCAGGCGTATGGAGTCCAAGGATGGCTCGCGCGTGGCCCATGGAAACTCGATGTTCGGCGAGAAGCATTTGAACTTCCGGCGGCAGATTCAGCAAGCGGATGGCGTTGGCGATGGAGCTGCGATCCTTGCCGGTTCGCTGGCCGATCTCTTCCTGGGAGAGTCCGAGCTCTTTACGAAGGCGCTCGTAGGCTTGCGCGGTCTCGATGGGGTTGAGATCCTCGCGCTGGATGTTTTCGATCAGCGCAACCTCTAGCATGCGGGGTTCGGCGATCTCCTGGACGACGACGGGAACTTCGGTCAGTCCGGCGAGACGCGCGGCGCGCCAGCGGCGTTCCCCAGCCACCAATTGAAATTGCCCTTGATGCGAACGAACAATGAGCGGTTGGATAATTCCGTTGGCACGAATCGAGGCGGCCAATTCCTCCAAACGGTCCGCTTGGAACACCACGCGCGGCTGGAGCGGGTTCGGATGAATTAGATCGAGAGGCAGCGTGGTCGGGATTACTGGCGCCTGCGCAACGGCTGGTGCGGCTCCGGGCGAGGCCGTGGTGTCGGCTTCACGTGGACGCTGGGGCAGAAGGGCCGATAAGCCCTTACCGAGCACTTTGCGTTGTTTGTCGCTTCCGCTGGTCATTTTCCAGGATCTCCTTGGCGAGTTTGATGTAGCTTTCGGCGCCCTTCGAACGGGGATCGTACATCAGGATGGGCTTGCCGTAGCTGGGCGCCTCTGCCAGCTTGATGCTTCGGGGGATTACGGTCGCGAAGATCTCATGCTGGAAAAACTCCCTGAGATCGTCCGCAACCTGCCGAGCGAGGTTCGTCCTGTCATCATACATCGTCAAGAGAATTCCTTCCAGGGGCAGGGCTTTACCGAAAGAATCCCTTATACGTTCAATAGTATCAATGAGTTGCGAGATACCCTCGAGGGCGAAAAACTCGCATTGAATGGGGATGAGGACGGAATCCGCCGCCACCAGGGCATTCAAGGTAAGAAGGTCAAGCGCCGGCGGGCAATCGATCAAGACATAAGAATAAAGACTCTTCACCGGTGAGAGGATTTGATCCAGGATGAATTCCCGGTCTTTGCGCTCAACCAAATCCAAGTTCGCAGCGACAAGGTTCTTGTCAGTGGGCACGAGATGCAGGCCTTCGCAAGCCGTCTTGACGATCACATCTTGCAAGGGCACTCCATGGATGAGGGCGTTGTAAAGGGTTGGGCTACCTTCCCTTTTTTCGATGCCAAGTCCTGTGGTGGTGTTGCCTTGCGGATCGGCATCGACGACTAGCACACGGATATCGTTGGCCGCGAGAGACGCGCCCAAATTGATTGCGGTGGTCGTTTTACCGACGCCGCCCTTCTGATTCGTTATCGCTATGACCTTCGCCATCAAACAGATCCTATCAAAGTTCCACGTGGAACATTCGGATAAATCGACTCTCGCCCCAAGGAATTTTAACAGGACTGGGCGAACTTGTCAGAAGAGCACAATTTGCGGCGAGCGGCAGACCTTCAACCGTTTCGGCGCGAACCGCCCTGGAGACAATCCAATCATAGCGCTTTGTGCATTCTTCCGCGCGACTCGCCACAACACGCAGATTCGAATGGCCATGGCAGGCCTCTCGGAGGAAGGCGGCCTTTCTTTGATCAGACTCCAGAAGGTCCACTTCGCACTGGGACCGGAGAATTGCTATAGGAAATCCAGGGAATCCAGCGCCAGAGCCGACATCTACAACGCGCAGCGAGCCGGGGGGAAGCGTCCGAGCCAAGTAAAGACTCTCGCAATAGTGCAGCTCGACGGCCTCACGAATGTCCTTAACGCGCCACAGATTGAGTTTCTTGTTCCATTTGCAAAGCAATTCGTAGTGAGCGTGAAGAGCGTCGAGCTGAATCTCAGAAAGCGCCTGATAAGGCGCGAACGTCGCCGCAAGCAGCGATCTGAAGTCATCGGCCACTACCGAGCCCCTATGCTCAGGTAAATATCCAGCACGGCGACGGCGGCGGGCGTGACACCCGGAATCCTTCCCGCTTGTCCCAATGTTTCGGGACGAACCCGTTCCAGCTTCTCCCGCACCTCCCGAGAAAGGCCAGGAATATCGGTATAGCTGAATGCATTCGGGATCGTGCGACGCTCGGAGGACCGTAAGTGCGATACTTGCCGATCCTGTTGAGCGATGTAGCCGGCGTACTTGATCTCGGTTTCAACCGTATCAACAACGCCCCGTAGTGGCGGCTCCCCGAGAATGGAAGTAAGGTCCAACTCGGCCAGCTTAGACTCTGGCCGCCGCAGCCATGCCGATTTCGCGGGATTCGAGTCCAGGTATGCCCGCAGCCGGAGCTTTTGTTCTTGTTTCCGGGCAAACAGCGCCCAACGATCATCCCCCACCAGCCCGATCTCCCGACCAAGCGGCGTCAAGCGCTGGTCGGCGTTATCGATCCGTAAGTGCAGGCGGAACTCCGCGCGGGAGGTGAACATGCGATAAGGCTCGTCAGCGCCCTTCGAAATCAGGTCGCTGATCAGGATCCCGACATAGCCCTCAGCTCGTGAGATCACCAGCGGTTCTTGATCCGCCAAATGACGGGCTGCGTTGATTCCCGCGATCAGCCCCTGCGCGGCCGCTTCCTCATAGCCCGAGGTGCCGTTAATCTGGCCGGCAAGGAAGAGACCCGGTACTGACTTAACTTCCAGCGAAGGACTGAGTTCCCGAGCGTCGATGGCATCGTACTCAATTGCATAGCCGGGGCGGATCATCTCGGCGTTTTCCAGGCCGGGGATCGAAGCCAGCACCTTCGACTGGACATCAATCGGCATGCTGGTCGACATACCGTTCACATAGATCTCGTGGGTATCCAGTCCCTCTGGCTCCAGAAACAGCTGATGGCGGGACTTGTCCGGGAACTTGACCACCTTATCTTCAAGCGAAGGGCAATAGCGGGGACCAATCCCTTCAATCTGCCCGCTGTACAATGGCGAGCGCGCCAAATTCTCGCGAATCGCGGCGTGGGACTCAGCGTTCGTGTAACTGATATAGCACTGTACTTGTTCTCGCTCTATCTTATTAGTAATAAAGGAAAACGGAGTAGGATCGGCATCGCCCGCCTGCGGCTCGAAGCGCGACCAATCGATACTCCGGCCATCCAACCGAGGGGGAGTGCCGGTCTTCAGCCGCGTCCACTTCAGTCCGAAATTGCGCAGCTGATCCCCGAGCAGGGTCGACGCGGCTTCGCCGTTACGGCCGCAGCTGTATCGCTCCTCGCCGATATGTGCAAGGCCGTTCAGGAAAGTCCCCGTTGTGACGACCACGGCGTCGGCGGCAACGGTACGTCCGTCACGTAGAATCACGCCGCGGATCCGGCGTTCTGGACCTTCTGATACATCCAATGCCGCGACCTCGGCCTGCAAAATGCGCAGATTTGGCTCATTTTCCAACCATTCGCGCATCTTGAGCCGGTACTGCTTCTTATCGCACTGCGCGCGAGGCGACCACACGGCCGGTCCGCGACTGGTGTTCAGCAAGCGAAATTGAATGCCCACCGCATCCGTCAGTTCGCCCATCACGCCGCCCAGTGCATCGATCTCGCGCACCAGATGACCCTTGGCGATCCCACCAATCGCGGGATTGCACGACATCTGTGCGACTAGGTCGGCGTTCATCGTAGCCATCGCGGTGCGCAACCCAAGACGTGCACACGCGCGCGCGGCCTCGCAACCGGCATGACCGGCGCCCACCACCACGACCTGATAACGATTTGCCACGTCCTACCATTCTAGCGAACGGTAAATAAGAAGAACGCGCTAGAATGGCACTTCACCGTGAAAATCCTCGTCATCGGCGGCGGAGGCCGCGAACACGCCATCGCCTGGAAACTTTCCGTCGAAGGGCATCAGGTTTTTGGAGCTCCCGGCAATCCCGGCATGGCGCAAGTTGCGACGATTATCGACACGTCGGATTATCTTGCAGCCGCCGAATCCATCGGCGCCGAGCTCACCGTCGTTGGTCCCGAGGCCCCGCTCGCGGCCGGCATTGTCGATCAATTCCGTGCGCGAGGCCTGCGTATCTTTGGACCCTCCAAAGAACAAGCGCAACTGGAATCCAGCAAAATCTACGCCAAGGAATTCATGCAGCGCCTCGGCATACCGACGGCGCGCTTCGTGCGCGCAACTACGTTTGAAACAGCGTCGGCTACTCTGCACGATTTTTCATTCCCCGTGGTCATCAAGGCCGACGGCCTCGCTGCGGGAAAGGGAGTCATCATCGCGCACACTGCCACGGAAGCTCTAGACGCAGTCCAAACACTCGGCCCCTTGCTCGTAATCGAGGAATTTCTCCAGGGCGAAGAAGTCAGCTTCATCGTCATCAGCGATGGCAAAAATGTCATCCCGTTTGAAGCCACGCAAGATCACAAAACCATCAACGACGGCGACACCGGGCCCAACACCGGAGGCATGGGCGCGTACTGTGATGGCCGCATCATGACCAAAGCCGACGCCGAACGCGTGCTCGACACGATTATTTATCCCGTCATTTCTGCCGCCGGCTTCACAGGATTTCTCTACGCCGGGCTGATGATGACGGCCGACGGACCCAAGGTCATCGAGTTCAACGCGCGCCTGGGCGACCCCGAAACCCAGCCGCTCATGCACCGGCTCAGCGGCGGCTTCGCGGATGCGCTGTACCGGGCAGCGGGAGGCGATCTCACGGGCGCGTCATTGCATTGGAAAACCGATCCATCCGTATGCGTTGTGCTCTCAGCGGCAGGCTATCCGGGAAAACCACGTACTGGCGACATCATCACAGGAATTGAAGACGCCGAGGCCGCAGGTGCTAAAGTGTTCCACGCAGGAACGAAGCTCACGGCGCGAGGTCTCGAAACCTCAAGCGGACGCGTGCTCGGCGTGACCGCCTCCGGCGCCGATCTGCCGACGGCCATTCGCAACACCTATGCTGCCGTCGAGAAAATCCATTTCGACGGCATGCACTATCGCCGCGACATTGGAGCCAAGGGACTGAAGCGCTGGTAATCGCGCATCACAAACAAGAGCACCCTGATACAATCGTTGCAGATCGTCCATCGGTGGGGACGTAGCTCAGATGGATAGAGCGGCCGCCTCCTAAGCGACAGGTCGGCAGTTCGAATCTGCCCGTCCCTACCAAAAGTTACACCCGCGTCTTGGCGATCTCGGGCTCTTCTTTCCCTTCCTGCAGGTAGTGCGCCGTCAGGCCTTCTTTCAAGAGCGTAAACGCCGAATCGGCGTCGTCGGCGAAATCGAAGAGCTTCAAATCCTCTTCCGAGATCATGCCGTAACGCGCCAGCGCGTCAAAATTGATAATTTCTTTCCAGTAACTGGTGCCATAAAGGACCACCACGATCTTCTTCATCAGCTTTTGCGTCTGCACCAGCGTCAGAATTTCGGTCAACTCATCGAGCGTTCCGAAGCCGCCGGGAAATACGACAAGCGCCTTCGCCAGGTACGCAAACCAAAATTTGCGCATGAAGAAATAGTGGAACTCGAAATTCAATTGCGGGGTGACAAACGGATTGGGGCGCTGTTCGTGCGGCAGGCCGATATTCAAGCCGATGGTCTTGCCTCCGGCATCCAAAGCACCGCGATTGGCGGCTTCCATGATGCCCGGGCCTCCGCCGCTGCAAACCACGAAACGCCGCTTTGATTCCTCCAGGCCTTCCGACCATTCCGTCAAACGGCGCGACAACTCGCGAGCTTCGTTGTAATAGCGGCCCAGCGGTCCCATTTCCATCAAGCGCGCCGAACCAAAGAAAACCACGGTGTCGTGGATGTTCTCGTTGCGAAAATGCGAGAGCGGATACAGGTACTCGCTCAAAATCCGCAAGGACCTCGCCGAAGGCGTATCCAAAAATTCGTGATTCCGATAAGCCAGAGGCAGACGCCCGTCAATTTCAAAGTGATTTTCATTCATAAGCTACTCCGTGGACTTCGGTACACCCGCGCGCTTTTCGAGCTCGCGCAAACGCTTGAGGATTTCCGGCAACTTCGGAAACGCCGTAATCGCTCGCAGCCACTCCCGAGCTTCAAACGCAGGAGATCCGCTCATCACCGCGCCCGCCGGAACATCGCCGCCAATGCCGCTCTGCGCGTAAATGATCGCGTTATCGTAGATGGTCAAGTGCCCGGAAATCCCCACCTGCCCGGCAAGCAGAACGTTCTTCTTCAACACGCTTGATCCGGCGAGTCCCGTCTGCGCGCAAATAATATTATCCTCGCCGACTTCGCAAGCGTGGCCGATTTGAACGAGACTATCGATCTTCGCCCCGCGCCGCACGCGCGTCTCACCGACCGTTGCACGATCCACCGACGTCAGTGTTTGAATCTCCACGTCGTCCTCGAGCACCGTCACGCCGCTTTGGACGATTTTATAATGCGTACCGTCGGCACGCTTGGCGAAGCCGAAACCGTCACCGCCGACAACCACGCTGTTCTGCAAAATCACCCGATCGCCGATCTGGCAGAACTCGCGAACGGTGGCGTGCGAGTGCGCGTAGAAATCGTCGCCGATGCGGGCGCCTTCATAGATCATCACATGAGGACGGATCACGGCGTTACGTCCAATGACGACATTCTCCCCAATCACCGCAAACGGACCGATCGAGGCGTTCTCGCCAATCGTCGCAGTTGCGGCAATCGACGCCATTGGATGAATTCCAGGAGCCGGCCGCGGCGGTTGATAGAACAGCTCCAGCGCGCGGGCGAAATCCACGTACGGATGGGCCGAGAGCAGCTGCGCCATCTCGAGGCCTTCCACCGGCTTCGAAACCAGGATCGCTCCCGCGTGCGACTGCTTCACCTTGTGTGCGTATTTGGGATTGGCCAGGAACGTGAGCTCCGTGGGACCCGCGCGTTCCATGCCCGCGACGCCCGTGATATCCAGGTCACCGGCATCCGCCGTCTTTGTGACAAGTTCGCAGCCGAGGGAAGCCGCCAGATCGCGAAGTTTCATTCCTCTAGGGTACGGCGTGGGCGCGGGAATGAAAAGATCGGCCGGTTTGGTTTAGCCCTTGAACTTTTCCCGGCACTCCGTCGAACAAAAATAGTACGTCTCGCCGTTCACGGCTTTCTGAAACGCGGTTTGCGTGGAGATAAACGTCCCGCACACCGGATCCTTCTTCAATTCGCCGATGGTAGCGGCTGCGGGAGGCTTCGGAGGAGGGCCCCCCGCGGAACCCGTGGGATTTGTCGATCCGCCGAAACCACCTTTGAAGGAGCTTGCGAGAATCGCCAGGACCTGACGCACCAAATAGACCGCCACCAACGTGACGATCATCTCTATCAGTGCGCGAAACATAATTTCTGAAGGGATTGTACGAAGAAAACTGCTGGAGGGAGATCGGGGGCCTGCCTAGACAAGCCCCCGCACGACACGCTATCTACTACCTCTTCTTCGGAGCCGGCTTGGTCGAGAAGTTCGTCTGCACCGTCCCGCCCAGGCTCGCGATCATGTCCTTGGAGGGTTGCGCGAACGGCCCATCCGGCCTCAGGTCGAGGTACTTCTGGAACGCTTCCACGGTTCCGGGAGGCGCCGAGATCTTGCCGCTGGCATCGGCGGTTGCCTTGCCCATCAGCGACAAACCGTACTGATAATAAGCGTCGGCGTAATTCGGGTCCACTTCGATGGCCTTCTTGAAAGCCGTGGCCGCCGCGTCGCCGTTACCCGTGTTGACAAAGACGGCGCCGAGGTTGAAATAATACTTGCCGGCGTTTGGGGGGTCCAGCTGCGCGGCCTTCGTCAACTCCGCCTGCGCTTCGTCAAACTTCTTGGCTTGCGCCAGTACCAGCGCAAAGTTGTTGTGATAGGCCGAATCGTCCGGCTTGATCGCCAAAGCCTTTTGGTAAGCCTCGGAAGCCTTTTGCAGATCGGCAGCCTGCGTGTCGCCCGTCTTGGACTTCGCCCGAGCCGCGTAGGAATCCGCCAGGTTGCCCCACACCACATGCTGCATCGGGTCGATCTCAGAAGCTTTCGTGAAACCGTCGACCGCGCCGTCCCAGTTATTGGCGGCCGCGGCAGTCTTACCCGCGGTGAAGGCGTCGTTCAGCGCCTTATTCTTCGCCATAGCGGCGGAGGCGTCCTTATTCTTCTTTTCCTGCTCGGCCTTTTCCGCGGCGGACAGACCACGGTTAGCGTCGTTATCCACCGGAGGGGCGCCGGCCGCTTCCAGATTAAAGCTCACGTCGACCGTTTCGCCAACCTTCGTGCGTCCGGTCTGAAACCCGCGATCCTGGCCATCGATCACGGTCGTGATCTTATAATTTCCCAGCGGCAGACCACCGTAGAAATAATGGCCCTTCTTATCCGTCTTGACTTGATAGTTGCCCTTGACGTCTTGGCGTTCGATTTTCATGACCGCGCCGGCGACGGGCTTGCCGTCCGGACCTTTAATCGTGCCTTCAAATGCTGCCGTCTGGGCCCATGCGGACAGGGTAAAGATCAGGCTAAGCGGAAGAACCAACAAAATTTTACGTAACGTACCAGACATGGCCGTGACGACCTCCAGGTGAGTAAATATCGGGGTACCGCCTTTCAGGATACTACATTCGCAATCTTGGACGCGTCCGCCGCATGGCGGCTGAGGGGCATCTCCACACCTGAGCACACGCCGGACTCGAGCGAAAAGATTCCGGAATGGCTGAACAATAATGAATGCCAACAATGGTCTGCTGCACCGGAACGCCGTATCGTAGGAGTATCTTTAAAGAGACAAGCCTCATGTTCCACGCCGAAGCCATCCGGTTCAGCTTTCAAGCCCTCCGCGCCAACAAGTTCCGCGCCTTCCTCACGGCGCTGGGACTCGTCATCGGGAACGCGTCGGTGATTTTGGTGGTGACGATCTCGCTCACCAGCCGCGATTACATCCTGGATCAAATCCAGCGCATCGGGTCGAATTTAATTTACGCCCAATATGATGCCGGCAACAATCCCGCCATGGGCGTCGCCGCGGCGGACTACATCAAGATCTCCGACGTGGACGCCGTACGCACGCAGCTCGGCCCGCGCATAGTTGCGGCGACTGGCGTGATGAATAACTTCGACCGCATGCGCGTGCAGGGCGGAGAACTGGACGTCGCGATCATCGGCGCAGACGAAGAATATCCGCGCGTGCGCAATCTCGATCTGCTCGCTGGACGCTTCTTCGATGCCTCGGACGTCGCGCAGCGCCATCGCGTGGCCTTGCTCATGGAGCGCCTCGCCAAAAAACTCTTTGGCTCCCAAACCGCAGCCGTCGGACAGACCGTGAAAATCCACGGCCTGCAGTTCACCGTCATCGGGACCTTCAAAGAAAAGACGGAAAGCTTCGGCCTCTCGGAGCTCTCGGGCGAAAATGCTCTGATCCCGATCTCCGTGCTGCGCTACTTCAGCCCCATTGAGCGCGTGGATCCTCTCTATGTGCAGGCCAAGAACGCGTCCGACGTCATTCCGCTCACCAGCGTGATTCAAACGATCCTCGAAAGCCGCCATCGGGCCGGAGCTCGCTATCGCGTGGATAATCTCGCGGCCATCTTAGCTGCCGCCAGCCGCATCGCCACGGTGCTGACCATCGTGCTGATGCTGGTCTCGGCGCTCGCTCTGATTATTTCCGGCATCGGGATCATGAACATCATGCTGGTGACGGTAACGGAGCGTACGCGCGAGATCGGATTGCGAATGGCCGTGGGCGCGGCTCGTCGAGACATCCTCGAACAATTCCTCGCCGAGGCTGTGGCCATCAGCCTTACCGGAGGCATCGCGGGAATCCTGATCGGCGTGGCGATTCCCTTGAGCGTCCGCTATTTCACCGACGATTTCGCAGTGCCGATCTCGCCGCTTTCGATCGCGGTCGCGTTTGGAGTGTCGGTGCTCGTCGGATTGGTGTTCGGCATCCTGCCCGCGAACCGCGCCGCCAAGCTGAATCCGACCGAGGCGTTGCGGTACGAGTAGGTGCTCGCGCTGCACATGAGACGGACTACTCCGTTTATTCGCGATTACTGACGAGAGCGAACATCGCGCCTTGAGGGTCCTGGGCCTGGACAATCCAGGCACCGCCTGGCACTTCATTCGGGCCGTTGACGATCTTCCCACCGCCGGATTTGACGCGTTCGATGGCGGCCTTGATGGAGTCGACGTTGAAGTAAAAGCTCCAAGCGGAAACGGGCATTTGGGCGGGCTTCGTCATCATGCCGCCGTCTCCCCTTGGTTTCTGATCGCCCTCGTCGAAGATGCGATAGGTGCCCATGGGCCCCATGTCCATATCAGTGACCTTCGTCCAACCAAAAAGCTTGTTATAGAACTCAAATCCTTTTTCGAGATCCGTGGTGTAGAGTTCGTGCCAGCCGATGGTCCCGGGTGTCGGCGGTGCGGGGCGTTCCGGAGAAGGCATCGCCGGGTTGGGAGTAAAGACCACAATGGCGGCGCCCTGCGGGTCGGACAGGACGGCGAAGCGCAGCATGCCAGGAACGTCGGTGGCGGGCTTCCATAGCTTGCCGCCAGCTTCGACGATTTTTTCGATGTGAGCGTCGACGTCATCGACCGCGATGTAGCCGATCCATCCGGTGTGCTCAGGTAAGTGCAGCATGCCGGCGATGCCGATCTTGCCAACGTTGAACGTGGTGTATGCGTGATCACCGGCCGAGACTTCCTGGGTCGTCCAGCCGACCACGTCAGAGTAGAATTTTCCGGCGGCTTTGGTGTCGCTGGTCATGAGTTCGTACCAGCCGAATTTTCCTTTTGGCGTAAAGCCTTTTGTTGTAGACATAGTGGTGCTCCTCCGTAGCCATTATCCGATACGATTGCGGCGCGCAGCCGCTGCTACGAACGTGCAAATGGGGGCTTGGGCGGAAGAGGTATCTCCACTTCGACATAGCTACCAGGGACAGCGGCATTGATCGCAGCAACAATCTCGGTGATATGCAGCCGCACGAGGTGCCAAGGGGAGTTGCCGAGCACCACAAGCGCTATCTTCCGGCCTGAGAGGTTCTGCTGGTAGCGAAGATTCTTGTCTGTCGTAAGAAACAACTCGAAACCGGCTTCTTGAGCTGCGCTCAGAAGAGCGCCGTTTTCCAGCCGCCCCCAGCCACGTTCTTCCGCTGTGGCGATGGCGTGTCCTTCGAGGTGACGCGCAAGCCCATAGGGAGCGCTTTTGTCAAACCGCTTTTGTCAAAGAGGATGCGCATCTGTCATACGCACCGAATCCAGCGACACGGGAGGCGGCGCGGCGCTCTTGGCCGCAAAATCCAGGACGGCCTGAATTTGCTCGCGGGTCACGCTGTAATTCTCAATGATTTCCTCAATACTGGAGCCGTATTCAAGATTTTCGAAGATGACAGAGACGGGCATCCGCGTATCGCGCAAAACCCACGCGCCACTCACCCGGCCCGGAACGCTCTCCACCGCGGGGCATTGCGACCAATCCAGAGTTGGCATGTTCGTACCCTGCTTTTATCGTAGCCCTTTATCACGACTCGGCGGCGCGACGCTCCGGGATGAACGGGACTTTTCATCGGCATCGTGTCGTCTCTCCTAATGGTGATCTTCCAAATCGACGTCGTAGGCGTCGAGGTGTGGCTTGCCAGCCGGAGAGTACGCGCGGTCATGTTAAACTGCGCATGAGCGATTTTCGTGATGCCGCGACTTTCCGCCATTCGAAGCCTACCAATTCTCTTCGCATTAGGGTTAAGGCCTGCCGCGGCGGCGGATTTCCCCAACGCATTTCACGTAGCTGGGCTTTCCGGGCTAAGGCAGGAAGGACGAGTCGATATAACGCTCTCTCCCGACGCTTTGGAATTCAGCCACGCGAAATATAACTTTTCCATTCCGTATAGCCGCATCAGCAACGTGCAAATCTACATGACGGAGCGGCGCTACGAAAAGACCGCGGAGGTCTCCAAATTGGCTGGAGTGTACGGCGTTCCTGCTAGCGTGCTTATTCTTCTGGTTAGGAAACAAGCAGACGTTTTAGTTTTTGATTACACGAACCCGAGCGGCGGCGTCCAAGGCGCTGTCCTTAGAGCCAGTAAAACCCTGCCCAGACGCCTTCAAGCATTCGTCGAGCAAGATCTTCATGCGATCTTTGCGAGCAGCGAATCCTTTGCCTCCTCAAGTGCCAGGATCGCCTTCTCGCGCGACACCGTTGGAAACTGGCGCAAGAATTCACCGAGCGCATGACCACCTTCCAAGTAGTCGATCAGGTTCTTAAACGGTACGCGCGTTCCTTGGAAACAAGGCGTTCCATTCAGGATCTCTGGGTCGGATACGACGGCTCGCTCTGCCATAGCTCCTTCATTGTACCTGCGTGGTCAGCGACTCCGGCGGCGATTCTGTCTCCTGACTCCCGTCTCCTGAATTCTCTCCGCCTACTTCGCCAGCTTGTACGCCAAGAACTCTGCCGGATGATCCGCGCCGCCTACGGCGACGATGATGTACTGCGTCCCGTTCAGCATGTACGTCATCGGAGATCCCGTCTGCGGAGCGGGCATGAACACGGCGCCCACTTCTTTGCCGTTGGCTTTGTCGTACGCGCGTAGCATCGCTCCGCGTCCCTGAGGATAGGTCGCGTTGCCCGCTTCTCCGGCGACGATCAGCGAGCCCGTCGTCAAAGTTCCGATGATGCCCGCGCGACCCGTGCGAGGAATCGTGACGCCCTTGAGCGCCGGATTGTTCTTGATGTTGTCCGGCGTTTCGCCATGCGCCACCTGCCACACGATCTCGCCCTTATCCAGGTTGATCGCCGTGATCTGCCCGTAAGGAGGCTTCATCAACGGGATGCCGCGCACGGCCAGCGACGCTTCGTTATCCTCCGCCGGACCCGCGCCCGGAGCAGCACTCGCATCCGCGCCCGCGCCGCCCGAAGCCCTCGCGCCCGC
>Ga0182030_10005659_pt1 | contig 26465 bp, 28 predicted proteins | sample 812S3MmetaG_FD_121299 | JGI IMG/M metagenome (GOLD analysis project Ga0182030, IMG submission 121299) | Permafrost microbial communities from Stordalen Mire, Sweden - 812S3M metaG (Illumina Assembly) | ecosystem: Environmental > Terrestrial > Soil > Wetlands > Permafrost | place: Sweden...
CCGTTGGGGGTGCTGAAAAACTAGGATGCGCTCGTATGTTTGATGTTTTCGGGCGACCCTAAGGCTCGTTTGCGTTCGAAACGTCGAATGGAGCGACTCTCCCAAGAAGACTCCGAGCGGCGGCCAATACCGTTTCGCGATCGTGCGTCACAACGAACGAAAAACGTCGCTCTCGATCTGTCAATGAGTCGTCATCCCCGAGATCCTTCGCGATCAACGCTCCGAAGTAGTGAGTTCCTACTACCGCGACCACCCACTCTCCTCGGACCGGATCGTCCGAGGAGAGTTCCATGCCTCGGACCCCTGGCGCTGGTTCTTGAGCTAAACCGACGCCCAATGCCGCAACTAATGGACATCGTTCCGCAAGACGTGAGTAGCGCTTGACGGTTCCCGGAGTAAACCGATCGGCACTCTGAAAGGCACTCACCACGACGGGAGGCGTTTCCAAGTACAAGCCCTGACTCTCCAGGTGCCGAGAAATGGCGAGAAGAAGACCCTTCTTGCCAACGCGAGCCTTCGAGGAATCCACGCCAGCAAAAGGAGAGGGCGGAACGGTGCGCACCGTTTGAGGTGTGAAGAGAGGTTCGTTGGGCGACTCGAAGTCTTCGAGGGGACCCGGGCGCGCAAAGTACCATCCCTGGCCCAGCGTTGCTCCCAAGGCGAGCGCTTGTTCTAAGTGCTCTTCGGTTTCCACGCCCTCGGCGAGTATCCGGGCGCCCGTTCGTTCGGCGTAGGACGAGACTGCCGTGAGAATTGCTCCCTGCTGCACGTCGGGCCAACGTTGAATGAGAGAGATATCGAGTTTCACGACCGAAGGAGAGATTAAAGGGAGGAGCGCCAAGGACTCGGGGACTGCACCAACGTCGTCAAGGGCGATCGCGCAGTTGGCCTCGCGCAGCTCGTGCACCGCTTCGAGAAGTTCGGCTGGCCGCGTGGTGAGCGCACGCTCAGTGATCTCGGCAACGATGGTGAGTTGTCCCCTCGTGCGTGCAACAAGTTGGCGAGCCGATTCGGCAGAGATCGTTGAAGGTTCTAAGTTCACAAACAGCGCGAAATGGTCGGGTAAACCACGTCTCAGCGCATCGTCAACCGCAGCGTTTCGACAAGCAGAGTCGAGTTCCGCCATCCGACCGAGTTCTCTCGCCTGCTGGAATGCAACGTCCGGAGTCACATCAAGTCGGGGCCATCGGGCCAGAGCTTCGACGGCAACCGGCTTCATTGTTGCGAGATCCATGATGGGTTGAAAGGCTGGCTGGAGATTTTGGCGCTGAAGGAGTTCGCCAAACACTCCCGTAGTTTCGCCGCTCATTGACCGGAATCAGCGATTACGTACAGCGACGGACCCACTTATCTCAGGGTAGCGGGGAGTGAACTGTTCGCCGGGAATTCTCGCGTATCGCTGCGGAGGAGAGCGGTGCAGCCGTCATCGTCGCCAAAATGTCGGAGCTCTATCCCGACCGGGGCAATCCGTGCGACCTCCCGCCAGCCACTGGTGAAATGATCGGATACATGCACTCCGTCGAACTCGTCATCGCCGTCGGATGGGCGGCGTTCTGGATCTACTGGATCGTGGCAGCCTTTTCCATGAAGAGGGGCCGCGTCCAATGGTCCCGCGAGCTGCGCATTAGGGCCGTGGTCGTTATCCTGGCGATTCTCCTGCTCCGAACGGGGGCCTTCCGATCCGGCCACCAAGATTCGGATCCATGGCGCGCCGGCCTTGGACTCTTGTTCTTCGCGCTCGGGCTGGGGTTCGCGATTTGGGCCCGCCTCCACATCGGTCGCAACTGGGGCACGCCGATGTCGCAAAAGGACGAGCCAGAACTCGTCACCAGCGGCCCCTACCGTCTGGTCCGTCATCCCATCTACTCGGGCATTCTCCTCGCAGCTGCTGGCACCGCGATAGCGCTGAATTGGTTTTGGCTTATTGCCACGGCTCTCGCCGGTATCTACTTCGTCTACAGCGCAATCATTGAAGAGCGCTATCTGACCGAGCAGTTCCCCAACACCTATCCGTCGTACAGACAATCCACCAAGATGCTGGTGCCCTTCATCTTCTAAGCGGGCAGGTTGACCTCCGAGGACGGGTGCACGTTGGTGAGCCATTTCGCAGAGAATGTCGTGGCTGTTCCTTTCACGGCTGGCGCGTGTGTCGTCCGCGAGCCGGGTACTCACCAGGCGACGGCGTTGCCTTGGTAGTCGAGGTACTGAAGACCGGGGTGACCGCGTTGCGCGTCGACGGTCCTCACCAGGTTGGGGATGCTCTCGTCGATGGTGAGGCGAGCATTGGGACCGCCGAGGTCGGTCTTGACCCAGCCTGGAGCCATGAGGAGCAGCGTCCGCGGGTCATCGTGGTGGCGAGCGGCGTAGCTGCGCATCAGTTGATTGAGGGCCGATTTACTGGCCCGGTAGATCTCGAAGCCGCCGTTGTTGTTGTTAGAGACGCTCCCTTGACCAGAGGACATGATCGCAATCGTGCCGTCGGCGGGGACGACGTCGCCGAGTGTTTCGATGACTCGCATCGGACTCAGTGCGTTGGTGACCATCAGGCGGACGAACTCGTCAGTGGCGACGTCAGCGACGGACTCCGCTATGCCGACCCCGGCGTTCACGAAGAGCAGATCGAAGGTGCGCGACCCGAGCCGTTTTCTCAATGCCTGGACCTGGTCGGGGAAGGTGACGTCCACGTGCTCGATCTCCAGCCGTCCCCCAGCAGTCTCTTGGAGGTCGTGTAGCGCCGTCCGGGCCTGACCCCGCACGGTTGCCACAACCCGGGCTCCACAGTTGACGTACTCCCGGGCGATTGCGTACCCAAGACCACGGGATGCGCCGATCAACAGCACGCTTGCTTTCTTCGAGGGCGCGGTCACCCCCGCTTCCCTCCGTGAGACGCAGCCGCCTCGAGAAGATTGACCCCTCTCTGATCAGGTTTCATCTCGATCTTCCACGCAATGAAGCCAACGATGAGGCCCTCAATTTCGGCAACCGCAATGTTCCTACCCTCCTCGGGTTGGTGAAATGGGGGGATATCGTCGTTATAACGCCTCCGCTTCGTAGGATATTCGCGCTGGACTCGCTCCATATTTCACCGCGACCAGTAGAATTGTTAATTCTCTTAGTTCCCAATCTGGTGAAGGAGACCGCGCCATGGTCGTCAAATACAAAAAGGGTGATCGCTTGATCTACCCGCACCACGGTGCCTGCACGGTGGAGCAGATCAGTAAAATCTCCGCATTTGACGTCAAGCAGGAGTATCTGACCATTCGCGTATCCCATAGCGACTTGTTGATCAAAGTTCCGGTGAGCAACGCCGAGAGCGTTGGGCTACGCGACGTGATCAACGACGAAGAAGTCGAGGAAGTCTACGCGGTGTTGCGCAAGAAGGACGCTCGCACACCGACCAATTGGTCACGGCGGTTCAAGAACCACTCGGAGAAGATGCGCTCTGGCGACATCTACCAAGTGGCCGAGGTGGTGCGCAACCTGACCATACGTAACCGAGAACATCGCTTATCAAACGCCGAGAAGCATATGCTCATTAACGCTCGCCAGGTCCTGGTTTCTGAGTTGACCTTCGCGCTCAATATCGATCTCCCCGCCACCGAGGCACGTCTCACCGAGGTTCTCGCTTAGCGAACAAACTGCGAGCTCTTGTTTCCCGCTCGCGACGAACTGAGAAGGCACCCACGTTTCCTGAACTGGTCCACAGGTTTCCCTATTTTCGCGCCACACGTTCGTACAATTAGAGCCACCGTCTGAACCGTCGTCGTGTTACGGTGAAGGGGCAAAAGGGATCTAGACCCCGCCTCTTTCGCATCTACTGCGAAGAAAGGGAGCGATGGCGTTCATTGCATTTATCGGTGCCCTGTTGCCGCTCAATTCGCTCGGCCACTACATTCACTGGGGCTGGATTCAGATTTCGGTCGCCAACCTCGTGGTCATCATCTTGATGGTCGTGGTCTTCGTCATCGCCTTGTTCGCGCCTTTCCCGGGTCGCCATCGTCATGGGAGCGACAATGAGCTATAGCGAGATCGAGCGCCAATGGACGACGCGCCTTCGTCATCGTCTCGTCAAGGTGCTCCCGCCCGAGAAGCTCTTGCCCGACACGCAGCCGAGTTACGTGGCGTCGTGGATCTACGTCTTCGGAGTAACGACGATGGCGGCGCTCATGGTCGTTATCGGTTCGGGCTGTATTCTCGCCATTGGTGGACCGCAGTGGTGGCACTCTTCTTCTGTCGGACACTTCGTCAACTCTCTACACCTGTGGGGCGTCGAGATCTTCTTCTTCGCGATGGTTGTCCACCTGTGGGGCAAGTACTTTATGGCCGCCTGGCGCGGGGGCCGCTCGCTGACCTGGATCACGGGCGTCGTCACATTCCTCGTCTCTATCGGGACGGCCTTCACTGGCTACGTCAGCCAGAGCAACTTCGACAGCCAATGGATCTCGACCCAGGGCAAGGACGGCATCAACGCGACCGGAGCGGGTGCCTTCTTCAACGTTCTGAATACCGGCCAGATGCTGATGTGGCATATCGTCTTGCTTCCGATTGCGGCTGTGCTGCTCACCACGGTGCACGTGTTGCTGGTAAGGAAGAAGGGCGTCGTGCCTCCATTCGAAGAGATGGCTGAAAGCCCCGCATGAAAAAATTCCGACCGGATGTCGACGCCCCTGTGTGGAAGGGCGGACAGAGGCCCTACGACATCATAAAAGAAGGAGCCATCGCGATCCTGGTCGTCACCTTGTTGACGGTACTCCTCGCCGTCGTCTTTGGTTCGCCCGATGACCCCGCCATCACCATCAAAAAATGGTCGAATGTCGCACCCGTTGATTTCGCCCAAGACGCGCTCAGCCAACTGAACGGAACCTCCGAGACCGCCACCTACGGCCCGCCATACAATCATGCATCCGTGGGGCAAGAGCTCGGACCATTTTCAATCGCCAAATGGATTGGCGTACACATTCCGATTGACAGCGCGCGGGACTTCGTTCTCTATCCGCTCGAATCCCAGCCCCCCCAACAGCCACTGTCAAGCGCCCTCACCCAGTGGAACCACGCCTCCTCAGGGACTCACAACTCATGGGTGAGCGACTATACGAAAGCCGCTACGTCCATGGCCTTCACCAACGGCAAATTGGTCGTTAAGGCGAAGGACGCGGGGCCCGTTCCTGTCATGATGGATTCCTTACTCTCGATGGCCCGCTCGGGGGCCTACGATCAGGCGCTCGTCAGCCAAAAGAACTTCTACACGACGAATTACACACTTCCGCTGCTCTTTCTCGAAGACGGCAACTATCTGAGCACTGTCGCCACCCAGCAGCACTTGACGGGCAGCCAGTGGGGCATGATGAACGAGACGGGCAACTACCCCGGTCAAGCGTGGTTGTGGCTCTACACCTTCTGGTACCAGATTCCGCCATTCAGTTCGAGCGGCAACGCCGACATATTGGTATGGGGAGTCATGATGTTGCTCACCCTCGGACTGATTCTTGTTCCGTTCCTGCCCGGAATCCGGTCGATCCCACGCAAGTCGCGCGTATATCGACTCATTTGGCGAGAGCACTACCGAAATTAGCCCCAAACATCTTCAATGATCGTGGCGGCTTTTGCTTGATCGTGACGGTCCACCAACATCCAGAATTGTCCGCTGCATCGCGCCCAATCAATGTCCGACCCAGGATCGCGATCAAGGGTTCGCGGGCGGCGTCGTGTACACGCGCTACGCGGTCGACGAATGACCCGCGCGCGGCAGCGCCGCCGGAAGTCCGAGCACCGACCGGTCACTGCGGAGACGCATCCCTGACCGAGTGGCTCGGGTTCGTCACCGAGCTGGTCGCGGTGCCTTGGCTAGGAGATGATCACCGTGCGATCAAGCGCTCGGTTTGACGCAATCGTCGATACGCCCATGCCATGTTCGTGAATCGTAATGGAGTGGTATCCCATTCGAAGGAACTGTGCCTCGAGGTAGTTCCGTACTGACTCCGCTCGTTCGCGGCTGAGCTCCCTGTTGTATGCGCTAGATCCGATGTCGTCGGTGTAGCCCAACAAGGTCAGCGAGCCAATACGTAGCGCCGTGACCTTGCGGGCGAAGGAACGAAGAGCGCTTTGCGCGTGCCTCGTCAACGAGTAGGACGCGAATGCGAAGTGCGTCCTCAATGCGACGCGCTGAACGGCGAGCATCGTCGGCCTGGACCTACTCGGGCTCGAGATACCCGACGCGGTCAGGGCGACGACCTTGAACGTGTAGGACACGCCATCCTCAAGCCCGCTCAAGGTACAGGTCGTGGCACCAGTGGTCGAGCAGTGCGCGTTCGAACCCGTGACCGTGACGTCATAGCCAATGATCTTGTCGCCACCGGTGATCGGGGGAAGCCACGTGACGACGGCGTCACCGTTTTGGCCAGTCACCGTGACGTCGGTCGGCGCGTCGGTCGCGTCCGACTCATAGGTCGCCACGCCGGGCGCCGAGTCACCAATGCGATTTACCGCCGTGACGCTAAGTGTGTACGTCGTGCCCGTCGCAAGGCCCGATACGACGCAGCTCGTGGCGCCAGACGTCGAGCACGCGCTCCCGCCGGGCATCACGCTCACCAGATAGCCCGTGATCGCGGCGCCGCCATCAGACGCGGGCGCCGTCCACGACACCACGACGCCGCCCACGCTCGACGACGCGACCACGTTCAAGGGCGCCGAAGGAACTCCGGTGTGCACTGCAGCAAAGACCGTCACACTTTGTTGGACCTGGGTGGCGGCGAGGATATTGCCCGCGCCCGCTTGGTTGGCGTCGAGTACGCACGTGCCGGTCGTGAGGAACGTGACCACCACGCCGTTCATGGAGCACACCGTGGTGTCGGAAGAGTCCACAGTGATCGCCACCGTCAGCGCGGCGCTGGACGTAGCGACCGGTGTGTAGGTCGAACTCGTAGTGGCATGAGCGGGTGCACTGGTCGTGAACTCCACGCTCTGATTCTGCGAGAATGTCACCGTCGTCGACGTCGAACTCGCCACCAGGTAGTCGAGGTCACTCGCCTTCGTCGCCGTGACAAGGCATGTGCCCGCGCCCGCCGCATGCACGATTCCGGGCGTTGGTTGAGTGCAGGTCGCCGTGCCGTTTGCGACGACGTAGTTCACCGCGCCGGTACCCGCGCCGCCTGACGTGGTGAGCGTGAGGTCGTGACCAATGGTTCCCACAACCGACGTGACGCTCAAGGCCGGTTGTATCGCTGGGCTTACGACGAAGGTATGCGTCGAACTCGAGGACGAGAGGAAGTTGCCATCACCCGAATAAAACGCTTGCAGTGAATCCGTCCCGCCCGGCGCCGCGGTCGTGACACACTGGGCGCTCGCGGACACGACGGCGACGCTACCGCAGGTACCGATGGTCGTTCCAGCGCTCTCGAAATTCACAGTGCCCGTCGCGCCCGCAGTGACCGTGGCGGTGAGGATGACCGACGCACCGTAGCTCGAAGACGTGGGATTCGCGGCGAGCGTGGTGGATGAGGTCGCGAGTGTGACCGTGAAGGCAGTCGTCGGCGAACTCACCGCGTTGTAGTTTCCACCGCTCGCCATCGTCGCGATGAGCGAGCACGATCCCGAGGAGGTGTAGCTCAGGGTGGAGCCGCTTACGGAGCAATTGGCGGTGTTGCCAGTGGGGCTCACCGCATATGTCACGGCGCCGCCGGACGATCCCCCCGATGTGGCGAGGGTGACGTCGTTGGACGGACTCTCCGCGAATGACGTCGAGACCGTGGTGATCGACAACGCGCTCTGGTTGATCGCGGCGACGACGAACGTGTCGGTACTGCTCACCGAGGACGCGTACGTCGAGTTTCCCGAGTAGTACGCCTGCAGCGAATCGGAGCCCGCAGGCAGAGCAGTCGTCACACACTGGGCGCTATTGGACACGACAGCCACTGCGCCGCACGCGCCGATGGTGGAACCATCACTTTCAAAATTGACGGTTCCCGTCGCGCCCGACGTGAGGGTCGCGGTTAAGGTCACGGACACGCCATAGTTCGAGGACGTCGGATTGGCCCCGAGCGAGACCGACGATGCACTCCCCGAAACGACGGGAATGAGCGGCGAGGAGCGCAAACTGTACTCGGCGTGCACGTTGACCGATTGAATCGAAATGTAGTAGGTGGTGCCATTGGTCAGACCACTCAGTTCGCAACTGAGCGTGGACGTCGTGCACGTCGCCTGCTGGGAACCACCTACGGCAGCGGTAAATGCGGTCACGGTATAACTCGCGATCGCGGCGCCGTTGTCGTTGGGCGCGAGCCAGCTCACGGTTACGTTGCCACTGCCCGCAACGTAGGAGGTGGTGGCATTCGCCGTGGCGTCGGGCGCGGCGTAGGGCATGCCGATCTCGCTGTTGGACGCGGCACCCGCCCCCGAGGCGCTCGTCGCGCGAATTTCGACGGTGTAGCTGGTCCCGTCCGTGAGACCGGAGATAGTGATCGGCGATGCGCTCGCGAGGACGCTCTGCCAGGTGGCACCGCCGTCGGTCGAGTACTGATAGCCCGTAATGGGATCGCTCGTATCGAAAGTACCCGCGCTGTAGGGCACCGACAAGTACGAGTTACCCACGCCGAGCGTCGAGATTGTTGGGGCGCCGGGCAGCGCCACGGGCTCGCCTGACACGCGTGGACTCGACGTCGGGCCCGTTCCTGCCACATTGATGGACGACACATCGAAGTAGTACGTCGTGTCGTCCGAGAGGCCCGAGATCGTGCAACTCAGAGTCGCGCTGGTACATGAGGCGACGGCACTGCCGCCCGTGGCGGCGGCGTAGGCCGAAGCGCTGTAGCTAAGGATTGGAGCGCCGCCGTTGCTGGTGGGCACGTTCCATGACACCTGCGCCGAGGTAGCTCCGCCGGTTGCGACGACCTGAGTCGGCGCGCCCGGCAGGGTGCGCGGCGTGCTTGAGGCCGTACTCGACGCCACACTGCCGCCGACGCCGTTCTCAGCGCGCAACATCACGTTATACAGCGTGCCGTTGGTAAGGGACGAGATCGTGAAGGGGTCCGCCAGCGTGCCCGCATTGATCCAGGTCGTGCCGCCGTCGAGCGAGTAATCGACTTCCGAGATTGCAGAACCGCCGTCGTTCGCGGACGAGTATGGCGAATAGGTGACCTGAATCGTCGAGTCGGCGGGCGTGAGCGACGTGATCGTTGGTGCATCGGGCACCGTCAAGGTCACGCCGACGACGTATACCGATGGGGGACCTGAACCGTCACTGTTCGCCGCGCGAAGTTCAACGCTGTAGGTCGTGCCGTTCGACAACCCCGTGATGGTGAGCGGTGACGTGGTGCCGGTTGCCGTCGTCCACGAGCCGAAGCTGTTCGTGCCCGCACCCACGCTCGTCGCGAACTGGTAACTGATGATCGGCGAGCCTCCGGTGTATCCCGGTACGAAGGCGACGCCCAGCGAAGTCCCGTCGCCACCTGGTGTGATGGAAGTAATTGTCGGTGCACCCGGGAGCGCACTCGGAGTCCCGCTTGCCGGTGCGGAAGAGTCGCCGTCTCCGGCCGCGCTGACTGCGCGAAGAAGAACCGAGTACGTCGTTCCATTAGTGAGTCCGCTGATGGTGAGCGGCGATGACGTGACGCCACCGGACACCCAGGTCGTGCCACCATCCAAGGAGTACTGATAGTCGAGGACCGGGAGTGAAGAACTCACGGCCCCGAAGACGACCGAGAGCGAACCGTCGGACGGGGTGACGCTGGTGATAGGCGGGGCGCCCGGAGGCCCCGTGGGGGTGAGCGGACCGGACGGCGATGAGAACGAACCTTGCCCAACGGAGTTAACCGCGGCCACTTCGAACTCATAGGGAGTGCCGTTGGTGAGCGAGCCCACCGTGCATGTCGTCGCGGTACCAGCGCAGGACGACGCCGTGGTCCACGACGAATAGGGACTCGTCGCGTACCGGACAACGTAACCGCTGATGCTGGTCGCCCCCGACGAGGATGGCGCGCTCCAGTAGAGCGAGACACTCGCGTTGGCCGGCGACCCGTTGACGTTCGTTGGCGCGCTCGGTGACCCGGAGGAGAACGAGATCACGACCGAGCCGTTCGCGTTGTCGTTGGCGTAGTAGTTGTACTGCGAGCTCAAGCCACTCAAGCCCGCCGTCGAGTTCTCACCGGGGTAGCCACCAAGGCCGAACCACTCGTCTGACGTGCCCGAACCAAACTCCACGAATCCGGCCGAACCTCCCTGGGCTCCGCCACCGCCACCGGCCCCACCTCCGCCGTCACACTGCTCGCCGGAGACTTGGTGACAAGCCGTATAGACGGACTCACCGTCTTCGCCTTTCGTGGACGTCGTGTCGGGTCGGGCCGTGAAGGTCGGCAGAGAAATCTGACCGAGCGTGGGCGAGAACTGACCGCTGCCACCCGAGCCCCCCGATCCGCCGCCCACGATGGTTCCGACGCTCGTCGGCGCCGCGGAGGTACCGATCTCTAGGACTGACGCTGCGCCGCCCGAACCGCCGTAGCCCGAGCAGCCAGAGGGTCCCGGCGCGCCGCCCGCGCCGCCGCCGTAGCCCCCGATGGGATTGGTGCCGCCGACGGCGTCGTTCGGATCGCCGGTGGGTTGATTCGCGCCGCCGGTGCACACGTTCCAGTCGGGCGAGTCCGCGCCACCTTGTCCCACGCCGATGGTGAGCACTTCACCCGGGGTGACGCTGATGGTCCCCGTGACCACACCTTGATACCCACCGGGTGGAGCGGTCCCGGACGCGTCGCGGCCGCCTTGACCGCCCTCGGCACCCGTGACGGTCACGCTGAGTTGGTAGACGTTCGCGGGCACCGTGAGCGTCTCGGTGTTACCCGTATAGCTATACGTGTCGGTGACGGTCGTGCCCGTCGTTACCGTCGACACCGCGCCAGCACTCGCAGGCAGAGCGTAGAGAGTTATAGCGACGAGAAATCCAACGATGCAGCGCAAAATAGGAGAATACGGACGCGTCACGGGTCGATTCATTGACCATCGCCGTATCGAATACGCGCGTACGTTGCCCTTGCCGACACTCATGCCCCAACGACGATAGAGGAATCTACCGTATTCTTTAGGGATACCCTCCAACGCGCCGGTCACCTTGAAGTTAAACGGGGTATTGGTATACGTCTTGACACACCCCAGGCTCCGACAACAGAGGTAGCCAGGTCGCGGCTCAAGGGGTGTTCAGCATCCTCTGTTTCATTCTGCCTCAAGTACCTGACCCGACGCGCAGGCGCGAGAGCACGGTTCGCCAACAGAACGTGACCAATTACCAACAGGTCGACCGTTTGCCGAACTTTCGCCTCTTCATGGTTCTTCGTGGTGCCCGGCGCAGTGATCGCGATCATCGCCCTCCTCGGCCTCGGAGTGGGCGCGCCGAACTCGCAGCGAAGGCGATAGCTGAGGGTTAGCGCTCCCAGCCGGCCTACTTAACGGTAGTGATACGCCACGGTGCCGCCAGCGCCGCGACCGACGCGCGCGCGCTCTGCCAAAATCCGGAATTGCTGGGGTGGTCATCGGGACCGCCGAGTGCGAAGAATCCGCTGCAATAGTGTTCTCAGCGTGAGTCGCTCCGATAACGGTCAAGTGGTACAACTCCGCACAGCCCAGTGGTACGGCGGAACCGATCGAAACGCCACCATTCATCGCGCCTGGATGCGTCGAGGAGTACCAGACGACGCATTTTCGGGACGACCCCAAATCGCGATTGCCAATACCGCGTCGGACCTGACACCGTGCAACGCGCACCTCAGCGAAGTCGCTAAATCTGTGCGAGACGGCGTCTACGAAGCTGGCGGCATTCCACTGGTTATGCCCGTCGTGTCCCTCGGCGAGACGCAGGTACGACCGACGTCGATGCTGTGGCGCAACATGGCGGCGATGGCCACCGAGGAAATGCTGCGGGCGAACCCCATCGACGGGGTCGTCCTCCTTGGAGGATGCGACAAAACGATCCCAGCATTACTCATGGCCGCAGCCTCCGTTGACCTCCCGGCGCTCGTCGTACCGGGCGGTCCAATGTTGACGGGCACATTCCGGGGGGCTCCACTGGGTTGTGGCACCGATGTCTGGCGACTGAGCGAAGAGGTCCGGGCCGGGACCCTCTCCCAGGAGCAGTTCGAGCGCTCCGAGTCCAGCATGATTCGAAGCTGGGGACACTGCAACACGATGGGCACCGCCTCAACAATGGGGCTCGTGTCCGAAGCGCTCGGCATGATCATGCCCGGCGTCGCGGGAACGCCGGCGCCGGACAGTCGGCTGCTGAAGGCAGCACATGCGAGCGGTCGCTTGGCAGTCGAGATGGTGGCGGACGATCGGCGGCCAAGCACATTTCTCACGAAAGCCTCTTTTCACAACGCGATCGTGACGCTCGCCGCCATCGGCGGTTCGACCAATGCCGTGATGCACTTGCTCGCCATCGCCGGCCGACTCGGCGTTGATCTCACCCTCGATGACTTTGATCGCATTGGTTCACGAGTACCGGTCTTGGTTGACCTCCAACCTTCGGGCCGTTATCTCATGGAGGATTTCTTCCGCGCCGGCGGTCTTCTCGCGGTGCTACGAGAGATCCGCGATCTGCTCGATCCCACCGCGCTCACCGTCACCGGCACCGAGCTGGTCACGTACCTTGACGACGCCACCATCTGGGACCACGAGGTCATCCGGCCGCTTGCTTCCCCGCTGATGGCCGAAGGTGGCATCGCGGTGCTCCGCGGCAACCTGGCGCCCACCGGGGCATTGATTAAGCCCTCGGCTGCGTCGGCGCACCTGTTACGCCACCGGGGACGCGCCCTCGTCTTTGACAGCGTCGAGGACTTTCATGCGCGCATCGACGACCCCGATCTTGAGGTCGATGCTGATTCGGTTCTCGTGTTACGAGGCTGTGGGCCACGGGGTTACCCCGGCATGCCCGAGGTCGCCAACATGCCATTGCCGAAAAAGCTTCTGGAGCAGGGCGTGCGAGACATGGTTCGAGTGTGCGATGGCCGCATGAGTGGCACCGCCTATGGCACCGTCATCTTGCACGTCAGTCCCGAGGCCGCGGCGGGCGGTCCGCTAGCTCGAGTGAAAACCGGTGACGTCATAGTGCTCGACGTGGAGGCTCGCCGGATCGATGTTGAAGTGTCTGACGAAGAGTTGTTGCGTCGCGCGCCCAGTGAAAATACGCTCGCTGCATTCGCCAATCCCCGTCGCGGTTGGGAGCGACTGTACGTGGACCATGTCCTTCAGGCCGATACGGGAGCGGACTTGGACTTCCTCGTCGGGCGAAGCGGTTCTTCGGTGAGCCGTGAATCCCACTGAGTCGCCAGACTGCTCGTACCGGATCGGCTCGGGACGATGACTCGCACGATCCGGGCGTTCGTCCTCACCGGCCCTCGCGAATACTCCATCGAGGCAGTTCCGGCCCCCTCTCTGGTCCCGGGCGAGGCCATTATTGACGTGGCGCGAGTGGGACTATGCGGCACTGATGTCGAGTTCTTTACCGGCGAGATGACCTACCTCAAAGAAGGTCACTCCCGCTACCCGATGCGACTCGGTCACGAGTGGGCGGGCGTGGTCACCGCCGTGGGCGCCAACGTCGACTCACGTTGGATCGGGCGGCGCGTCATGGGAGACACGATGCTCGGCGATGGCGTCTGTCGCCGCTGCAAACGTGGTCATCAGCACGTGTGCGCGAAACGCGAAGAAGTGGGCGTTCGGGGAGGGCGTCCCGGCGCGCTCGCGGAGCAGTTGACGGTTCCGGTGACCTCACTTCACGAGCTACCCGACTCGGTAGACGACACGCTCGGGGCACTCGTCGAGCCCGGTGCGAACTCGCTGCGTGCCGCGCAGGCCGCCGTTCTGCACAAAGGTGATCGAGCGTTGGTGCTCGGGCCCGGCACCATCGGACTCTTGACGGCGATGTTCGCGCGAGAGGCGGGGGCCGACGTGCACCTCATGGGACGCACCCAGTTCGAACTCGACTTCGCCCGCTCGCTGGGGTTCGAGAACGTCTGGACCGAACAAGACCTGCCGGAACTACCTTTCGATGCAGTCATCGACGCGTCGAATGCGTCGCATCTGCCGGCTCGAGCGCTCGATCTCGTCGAACCAGCGGGTCGCGTCGTGTACATAGGGCTGGCCAGCACTCCGAGTTTGCTCGACACTCGAGCGTTGGTCTTCAAGGACGTCACCGCGATCGGTGTGCTCTCGGGCTCTCCCACGCTTGACGCCACCATTAAGTCGTTCGCCGAAGGGAAGGTCGACCCTCGGCCACTCGTGGCCGCCACTCTAAGCCTCGAATACGCGGGCGCAATACTCGCGGGAGAGCGACCCGCCGGCGTCGGTCCGGGCCCGAAGTTTCACTTCGATCCACGAATGTAAGGAAGGGGACTTGCACATGTCGGAGTTTGAAGGAATGGTTGCGGTCGTCACGGGCGGCGCGAGCGGCATCGGCGAGGCCACGGCGCGCGCGTTGCGAGACCGTGGCGCAAAGGTCGCCATCCTTGATAGGAACGTGGACACTACGTTGGCCGATGTCCTGGCTATTCAGTGCGACGTAACTGATGCCGCAACGGTTGAGAGGGCGATCGCGAAGGTAGTCGAACGCTTCGGCGGCATCGACGTGCTCGTGAACAATGCCGGCATTGGGGCGATCGGGAACGTCGCCGAAAACTCAGACGAGGAATGGACTCGAGTCCTCGACGTGAACGTCGTGAGTATCGCTCGCGTCACGCGGGCGGCTCTGCCTCATTTGATCCGATCCGACAGTGCGGCCGTGGTGAATGTCAGTTCAGCCGTCGCCTTTGTGGGCGTGAAGCAGCGAGCGCTCTACAGCGCCAGCAAGGGCGCGGTCGTCGCCTTGACCTTGGCCATGGCCGCCGACCATGTGCACGATGGCATCCGCGTCAACGCCGTCGCCCCCGGCACCGTCGACACACCCTGGGTGGGTCGTTTGCTCGATAGCGCGGATGACCGCGATGCCGCCGCAACCGCGCTCCGTGCTCGCCAGCCCATCGGTCGACTCGTGAAGGCGGACGAGGTCGCCTCAGCCATTGTGTCGCTCGCTTCGCCGATGGCGGCGTCCACCACGGGGACGGTCGTGCACGTTGACGGCGGCATGACGTCGCTCCGCCTCTAAACGCGAGAAAGCGGAGAGGCGACCAACTGATTCCTCAGGGTACCGCCCTCCAATGCGAACCAGTCACCGATAATGGAGGCAAGATCGAGAGGGATCACTACCCAGAGCGCCCACCGGCACAAGGTCGATGAGTTTTAGGGAGTCCCGAAGTCTAAGAGTGGAACAGAAAGGTGGTCAACGTGAGCACACCCGTGACATCGTTGGATGAGCGCTACAGCAGTTCTGAGGCGACCGCGTTCTCCTGGTCGGAGACCGAACGCGAGCTGGAAAAAGCGGAAATTTTTTGGCTGACCACGGTACGCACTGATGGGCGACCGCACGTCACGCCACTGGTGGCCGTGTGGAGGAACGGGGCCCTTCACTTTACGACCGGAGACCAGGAACAAAAGTACGCAAATCTTCGGACCAACTCCCATGTCGTCTTGACCACCGGTTGCAACGACTGGCGTGAAGGAGTCGACATCGTTGTCGAAGGCGACGCTCACCAGGGCGCGGACCAAGCTGAGCTCGAGGACCTGACCACAGTGTTTCAAACGAAGTGGGACGGCGACAGCTGGGGATACACCGCGCGCGACGGCAAGTTTTTTCATCCCGGGGGATTCGAAGTTCAACTCTTTTCCGTTCGACCTCGCACCGTCTACGCATTCGCCAAGGGAACGTTCGGTCAGACCGTTCATAGGTTCCACGAAGAATGATCAGGAACTGACATTTTCTTGTGCGAGTGACTCTTCGTGAGCTCGAAGACGGGTCAGCGGTGACGTCGGTGACCGGCCCGATTCTCCTGTCGGCCTTCCCCGAAGGACTCTCGTCGCATCCAGAGATACGCGCCGGAGTACAGGGCGCAGAAGGCGACCATAACGATCACGGGGACCACGACCGTCGTCATCGTGTACCACCCAAACGCATAGTCGTTGAAGTGTGGGTATGAAACGTGAGTGAATCTGACACGGGACCTCATTTCATCGTGTACGATTCATTCGTGCACGACCTAAATTGACTGTACCATGAGGGGTACTCAATGCAAGCAGTTCTTGAGTGCCATCTTCACCAAGGAGACACGCAGTGACCCCGACCAAGACCGTTCAGTCTGATCCCCTGGCTCTCGAGCGCCAAGTCTGTTTCGCGTTGGTGGTTGCTTCGCGCAGCGTCCTTTCGGTCTATCGACCTCTCCTGGAGCCCATGGGCCTCACCCATCCGCAGTATCTCGTGATGCTGGCGCTGTGGGAGAACTCGCCGCTGTCGGTTCGAGAGATCGGCGATCTGTTGCAACTCGACTCGCCGACTCTGTCTCCTCTTCTCAAGCGCCTAGCTGCCTCCGGCTTGATCACGAGAGAAAGAAGTGGCGACGATGAGCGGCGCCTGCACATCGATCTCACCGCAAAGGGTCGTGAACTTCGAAAAGCCGCCGAGAAGATCCCGCCGGCCGTCATCGCCCGACTCGGCATGGAGTTGAGCGAGTTGACGTCCCTCCACGCAGCACTCACCAAGGTCATCGGCGCCGCTCGCGACGCCGCCGGCGAGTAGTCCTCCAAAGAGCGGCGAGCACAATGTCAGACTTGAGCGATGGGAACTACCAGTAACTCCGAGTTGCGAGACCTCTACCACGAACAGGTCCGTCGCAACACCACCCCCGACCACAGCGGGTCGACGGTCGACCACGACCAGACGTTCGTCCGGTGGGCCGCCAACAACGGACTTGGCTGGTCCGAAGTTGTCTGGACGTCTCTGAACGAAACGGACGTTGACGCGGCCATCGCCGCCCACGTCGAGTTCTATAGCTCTCGAGGGCTGAGTTTCATGTGGGGGGTCTACGACTACGACCTGCCCCGTGATCTCGGAGCGCGACTGTTGAGTGCAGGATTTGTCGAGGCCAGCGCGTCGACCGTAATGATCGCGGAATCAGCACGCGTGGCCGAGGACCCGATACTCCCCGACGCAACGGAATTGGTCCATATACGAGACGAAGCGGGAGTCGACCTCCTTATCGCCGTTCACGAAAGTGTCTTTGCCCACGACCACCAAGATCTCCGCCGGTCGCTCCTTCGGCGTTTGCACGTCGCGCCACAAGAAATGGATATGTTCGTCGTCATGGCGAGGGGATCTCCGATCTCCTCATCGCGAATTGAGTACCTGCCCGCGTCTGAGTTCGCCGCTCTCTGGGGCGGCAGCACCGAGCCGGAGTGGCGAGGAAAAGGTATCTATCGAGCGCAGATATCGCGCCGAGCCCAACTCGCCTCCGGGAAGGGGTACCGGTACCTCGTGGTGCTCGCCTCAGAGAACAGTCGACCGATACTCACCGGGCTCGGTTTCGAGACGATCTCGCACGTGACGAGATACTTCTGGAAGTCTGGCGACGCGTGACGCCGAAATGATGCCTTACGGGGCCAGTCGCGGGCCGAGGAGGTCCCAGCGATTACCGGAGATGTCGCGAAAGATGGCGACAGTCCCATAGGGCTCTTCTCGAGGCTCACTCAGGAACTCAACGCCGCCATCACGCATGCGCTCGTGCGCCACGGCGAAGTCGTCGACGCGCAAAAAGAAGGCAACGCGGCCCCCGGTCTGATTACCCAAGGCGCGGCGCTGCTCGTCGCCGTCGGCCTCCGCGAGCAACAGTCCCGTGCCGCCACTCGGTGGTCGAACCACGACCCAGCGCTTCGCCCGGCCACTTTCCGCCACGGACGGTGAATCTTCGACCAAGGTAAAGCCGAGAAGATTCACGAAGAAATTGATGGCTTCGTCATAGTCGCGGACGACGAACGTCACGAGTTCAATAGTCATGTCGCCCACATTAGGAGTTGGCGCGTTCTCGCGACCAGTGCGAGAGCTCTAACTCGAGGCCATCGAGGGATCGGTGCTCGCCACGTGGGTCTCGTCGATCAACTGTTCGACCGGTGTGCGAGACGAGTTATGCAACATGTGCGCGATGGACCCCGCAGCGAGGGCCACTCCTCCGAGAAAAACGATGCTCGTCCACTTCTTGGAGAGGTGAGGTCCGAGTCGCAACACGCCGGTCCCTGAGCTCAAGAGCGCGATAGCCATCGCCATGTTGGTCAAGGGAAGTTCGAAGCCACCATCTTGAGCAAGCGCTCCTTTCTCGCGATGCGTCGTACTCGCCACCGCCATAGTTCCGGCGATGATGATCGGCCCCAGAGGGGCGGCAATCCCCGTGGCCGTAAGTACGCCGCCGGTGAGCTCGGATGCGCCAGCTAGCGCAGCGAAAGCTTTGCCCGGACGGAGACCGATGTGTTCAAAACCAGCAGCCGTCTTCTCCAGCCCCGGGCCCTTAAAGACACCGAAAAGTTTCTGCGCACCGTGAACGGCCAGGTACGTACCAAACACGACGCGGGCAAGTAATAATCCGAAATGACGCATCACTTCCTCCAACTTCGCGACTAGAAACTTCGACTGCGATGAGACAAAACTAACGCGGCGCTATTCACTTGTGACCCGCCAAATGGAGTCGTCTCGCACACAGTCGCTTTCAACGGCGATCGGTAGTCAAGAAATGGCGTCGCGCACTCCATGAGCGCTCTCACGAAGCGGTGTCGCGAACTCGGAGCTGACGCAGCGACTCGTATGGATAATCAGTCCGGCAAATCCGGCACCAGTCAGCATCTCGGCGAAGAAGAGAACGTGAAGAGCCCCCACAATCGTGACCAGAGAGAGAACACTGCCGACTATCTGCATCCCCAAAAAGATGCCATCCCAAACGAAGCGTCGAAACAGTAGAAACATCCACACGGACGAAGCGACCTCAAAGAGAATGAGGAGCGTGCCGAACCCAAAGTGAAAGTCGCGCAGTGCGATATTGAGGGTGTACACGTAAGTGCTGACCAGCATGACGAGCACAATGGTGCTGTAGCCGTACAGCACCCGGCGCAGGCGTTGCGTGGTGCGATCATTTTCACGATACAACGAGCCGGCGCGTCGACTGAACGCCGCTAGCCCGAGCAGCGCCAACGTGTAGGGGACCGCGGTCTCGAGGTGCGCGCCATAGTCACTCATCCCACCCTCATTCCACTTCAAAACGAATCCGGGATGAAGGGCCACGCAGACCGCGATGAAAAGTCCGAAGCAGATTTGGCCGCGCTCTACGAGTCGAGCGCCTTGTTTGTCGTCTCGTTCAACTCTGATCATTCTCCGGCCTCGCGTCCGTGGAAAGTGACGAATTTTTCACATACTAGAGGTGACTACAGAAGTCGCGACGCCGCGTAGGTCGTCTCACCGAGAACAATTCGACTTTGAACGTCGCGCGTCCAGAGCTTCTGCAGAGTGTCGAGTACTGATTGGAGTTCATCCGTATTGCGACTCACGATGCGCAACTGATAGTCGAGTTCTCCGGTCGTGTGGATAGCCGAGAGAACCTGAGGAACCTGGCTCAGACCGCGTTCGAACTCGTGGCGATCCACCGACTCTTTCAAATTGACATCGGTCAACGAATGAAGAGTGTGACCGAGGGCCGCGAGATCGAGTTCCGCGTGAAATCCGGCCAACACTCCACTTTGGCGCAGTCGTCGCACCCGGTCGGCGGTGCTATTGGCACTCAAGTGCACCAGTGCCGCCAGTTGTTGATAGCTCAGGCGCCCGTCATCACCCAACGCGACCAGCAGGGCTCGATCAATCTCGTCCATGCACGTCTCCTTCATAGTTTTACTAGGACTTTACCTAACTATACCTAGTTATATGAGGTTTCTCACTGGACGTGTGCCATATTACCGAGTCAATTTTGCCGTCTAGGCAATTATTATTGAGGTATGTTGTTTTTCCTGATCCGAGTCCTTCTCGCTCCCCTAGCGGTCATCGCAGGGACCCTGGCCCAACGCCGTTTTGGCTATGCCGTCAGCGGTCTCATTCTCGGCCTGCCTCTCACCAGTCTCCCTCTCCTCTGGTTGGTCGCGTTGCAGCACGGTACCGCGTTCGCCAGTTCAATGACTGGCGCGCTTCTTGTCGGATCCATCGCGGAAGCGGTCGTACTCTGGCTCTACGCCCGCCTGACCATTCACTTGTCACCGGCCCTCGCCCTCGTGGGTGCTCTGGGCGCCTTCGCGCTGGCGGCCGGCGCTGTCAACCTTCTCAAACTGTCCGCTCTGCTGGCGGGACTGATCACCGCCATCGGGTTCGCCGCCGCTCTTCGTTGGTGGCCTGTCACTCAGAACGACAACGCCTTGCACCAAGAACGATCGCGGCTCTGGCTTCGCGTGACGTTGTCAGCAGTCTTCACAATCGTCATCGTGGCTCTTGCCGGTCGTCTTGGTCCGGTTCTCGCCGGACTTATCGACGCGCTTCCCGCCATGAGCCTCATGATGGCTTTTACGACTCACCAGGATCACGGATCGGGAGCGTCCTCGCGGTTCCTTCACGGCGTGACCCGGGGCTCGTTCTCCTACCTCGCCGCCATGATCGTCCTGGCCGAGCTGCTCCGCACGGGCAACCTTCTGTTCGCCTTCGCAGCGGCCCTCGCCGCAGCCCTCGTCGTGCAAGGTTCCATCCAAGCTCACGACACCCTCATGAAGCGCACTCGTGTCTTCGTGCCCTCCGATGAGATGTGCTCACAGAGCGTCTGACGTTCGACGCGGGACGATCCCGTTACGCGATCTTCGAGAGCGCAAAACCCAATAGAGCGTTCATCGTGATCAAAGTGAAAACCCCCGCGATCCACGAGAACCGTGACTTCGTGGATCGCGGGGGCACCTGTGCGCCTAGTAGTGGTGGCGATGGCCTCCGACCGCGTGACCGAATGTGCCCAGCAACCACAAGACGAGTCCGAATATCAAACCGATCACTCCGAGTGACCAGAGCACCCGCACGTTCGAGAGCAGACCGATGATCATCAACACGATGCCGAAGAGAATCATGACGCCTCCTTTTCCCTGCGTCCGCCAGTTACGTTGCTCACGAAGCAGCGTCTGCGACCCTCGACTACCGACAAGTTTAAAACTCGTTTTTTATGAAGGAAAGTAAAACGCAACGCACTTTCGTTCAGTGAGTGACATGCACACGAAGCTGACGGATCGCCACAATGGCGTTTCGTGGCAACGCCTTACGGCGAGGATCTCTCCATGAATTGAGATCATTCAAACGTCGCGAGACAACTCTGTGTCATTTCTAAGATTCACCACGCGCGTACTCGCCGCGTGCACACCACGTGAGACACTCGACTATGAACGAAGAACACATGAGGATCTGTTCCAGCGCTGAGTGGGCCGAGTACGTAGAACAAGATCTCTTGCCCTGGGCTCTTGGAGATCGCAACCTCGGGGACGACGTCCTCGAAGTCGGGCCCGGGCCGGGGCTGACGACGGACGTCTTACGCCAGCGCGTCACGAAGCTCACAGCCGTCGAAGTCGATCCCCAACTTGCCGCGTCGCTCGACGAGCGACTTGCAGACTCCAACGTCGAGGTGGTCTGCGCAGACGCCACCGCTCTCCCGTTTGACGAGGGACGATTCAGCGCGGCCGCGATGTTCACGATGCTTCACCACGTGCCCTCCCCCGAACTACAGAATCAGCTTTTCGCCGAGGTGCGCCGGGTGCTGAGGCCGGGTGGGCTGTTCACGGGAACTGACAGCATCGAGACGAGCGCGCGGTGGCTACTCCATGAAGGCGACGTCTACGTGCCCGTCGATCCGACCTCACTGGCGCCGCGCCTCAGCGAGGCGGGATTTGTCGACGTGGTGGTGGAAGAGTTTGGTGATCGTTTTCGATTCCAGGCCCGCTGCGCGTAGAAACTATTCAGGAATCATGGTGCTCAGACAGAACGGGTGACCCGCTGGGTCCAAGAACACCAGGTACGTCTCGGGTGCTGGTTGTGTCGTCGCTTTCGTCGCACCCAAGGCGAGAACCTCGCGCTCACCCGCGGCCAGATCAGACACAGAGAGATCGAGGTGCATCTGCTTGGGAGTGTCGTCACCCGGCCAGGTCGGGGGTTGGTAGTTGTCGACCTTGATCGCCGTCAACCACAGTGAGCCAGCTTTCACCGCGTCAAAGGTGTCGCTGCGATAGGCGACTTCGCCGTCCACCACGGCGGCCCAAAAATCGGCGAGCGTGTGCGGGTCCCCGCAGTCAAAAGAGATCGCGCCAAATCGAACGTGTTCTGTCATATCGCCGAGTGTAACGAGCGCGCGTGACGCGACGTCAGAGAAGATCGAGGCCGAGGTCGAGCGCCCGCACCGAGTGCGTGAGGGCTCCCACGGCCACGTAGTCAACCCCCGTCGCCGCCACCTCAGCCGCGATAGAAAGCGTAAGTCCGCCGCTCACCTCCAGACGCACCTCGGGAAACGGCCGCGCCAGCTCCACGGCCTCTCCAATCTGTAGAACGCTCATGTTGTCGAGAAGAATCAGAGAGCATCCCGTTGACAACGCTTCTCGGACTTGCTCGAGCGTGTCGCACTCGACTTCTAGTGCGAGACCGGGGTAGCGGCGTCGCACGTCGTCGACGGCGGCGGTGATACTGCCGGTTGCCGCCACGTGGTTGTCCTTGATCAACGCGGCATCACCAAGTCCCATCCGGTGATTCACTCCGCCGCCGCAGCGCACTGCGTACTTTTCCAGTTGGCGCAGACCCGGCGTCGTCTTTCTCGTATCGCGCACCCGACAACCGGTGCCCTCGAGCGCGCGACTCCATGCGTGGGTGGCGCTCGCCACGCCCGAGAGATGTGTCATGAAATTGAGGAGCGTCCGCTCGGCGACTAACAGCGCCCGGAGCGGCCCCTCCAGGCTCATCACGACGGCGCCCGGTTCCACAAGCCCGCCATCAATAATGTCGAGCTCGGTGCCCAACAGGGAAAACCCGACTGCTTCGAGTACCACCAAAGCGACCGTACCGCCGCAGACGACACCCGGCTCGCGCGCCGCCACCTGGGCGCGCGCGGTCTGGTCAGCGCGAATTGTTGACTCCGTGGTGACATCGGGACCGAATCGAAGATCTTCATCGAGCGCGACGTCCACGAGGCGGCGCACCTCGAGCGGATCAAGTCCCGCGTGGACGAGCGCTTCATCTACCTCTTCGCTCACGCGCCGGCCAACGCCCCTGCTTCGGCGACAATGTCGCCGTCGATGACGCGAAGCGAGGTCTCATGACTCCACGCATCACTCGTCTCCATGAAGTCGCTGCGCCGATGGCAGCCCCGACTCTCTTGACGCAACAGCGCAGCGCTCGCGACGAGGAGCGACGCGGTGTGCAAATTCGTGGCTTCGAGGGTGGCCAGGTCGAGAGTTGTTCGTTGACTCGCAGGAGTCAACTGCAACGTGCCCAGAAGGGACTCAAGGCCCACGCGGTCACGAAGAACCCCCGCGTGCGTGGACATCTGACGCGCGCGAGAATCTCTGGTCGACGAGTCGACTCCGTGCCCCGCCTCTCGACGCTCGCCACGCGAGGGCGCGAAGTCTCTGTCCTGGGAGTCGCCGCGGGCGAGACGCTCGCCAAGTCGACGCCCCGCAATGACGGCCTCGGTAAGTGAGTTCGACGCCAGTCGATTGGCACCGTGAACACCGGTCGCCGCCACCTCTCCGACTGCGTACAGACCGGCGAGGGACGTGTTGCCTTCGAGGTCCGCCGTGACACCGCCGCAGGCGTAGTGCGCACCGGGCGCAATAGGAATGGGCTCTCTGGCCGGGTCGATTCCCGCGTGACGACAGATCTCAAGGGTCGTGGGGAACTCTCGGGACAGACGCTTGGCCCCGACGCCTCGCGCGTCCAGCCAGAGGTGCGTCAAAGGCTCAACGCCCTGAGTCATTCGTTGCAGCATGGTGAACGAGACGACGTCGCGCGGCGCGAGGTCACCGAGGGGGTGTGCTCCGCCCATCACCGAACGGCCATCGGCGTCGATGATGGTTCCCCCGGCTCCGCGCAGCGCCTCAGTGATGAGGGGCGACTGTCCCCGGTGATCGCTCGAGTACAAGACGGTGGGATGAAACTGGACGAACTCGACGTTGCTCACTGTGGCGCCCGCGCGAAGGGCGAGCGCCAAGCCGTCACCGGTCACTTCGGGCGGATTCGTCGAAGAGGAGAAGGCTTGCCCGTACCCGCCGGTCGCGAGCACGACAGCGCGCGCGGTGATGACGCCGACCTCAAGAGTCAGGTCGCTGTTCACGCGACCGGCGATGACTCCGATGACGCCGCCACCGTCGTCGATGAGAGCATCGATGGCGGCGGTGTGCTCCATGATCTCTACGTCTGACGCGAGCACGGCGTTTCGAAGGACACGGTGCAGTTCGGCTCCGATGGCGTCACCGCCCGCGTGGACGATGCGTCGATGAGAGTGGCCACCTTCGAGTCCGAGCGATCCGAGATCAAAGTGAGCCCCGAGTCTTTTCAGCAGTCTCACCACCCCAGGCGCACTGGTCACGAGCGATCGAACGCGATCCGCGTCGGCCAATCCAGCCGCCGCCACCAGCGTGTCGCGGGCGTGTGCGTCGAACGAGTCGCTGGCGTCACTGACCACGGCCAGCCCGCCCTGCGCGAAGGGTGTCGAGCCGCTGCGTAAGGCCCCTTTGCTCACGAGCACGACGCGTTGATCGCACTCGCTCGCCGCGAGCGCGGCGCTAAGTCCGGCCGCACCGCTCCCCACCACTACGACATCCACGTCGCGACTCCAGGTCGCCTCAGTTGAGGGCAAGTATCGCGGGGAGGAAATGTTCACTCTCCCGCCATTGACGGCGTGCCGACCGCGATCATGGCATCCACCGCGCGCTTGGCGCGGCGCGCAATCTCTGGTTCGACGAAGACCTCACTGGTGCCGTCGCGAAGACAGCGCAGCAGGACGTCGCGCGTGGTCATCTTCATGTAGATGCACTCGGCATGCTGATTCACCGGCTCCCAGCGCACCGCGGGATTCGCCCGGCGTAGTTGATGCAACATGCCAGTCTCGGTGGCGACCAGAACTGACTTCGCGATCGTCACGCGTGCGCGATCGAGCATGCCGCCCGTGGAGAGGACGTGGGTTCGTTCGGCGGGCAGGTCGCCGGTGCCGCTCAGCCACAGGGCCGGCGTTGCACACCCGCACTCGGGGTGGATAAACAGCTCTGATTCGGGGTTGGCGCTCGCCTTTTCCCGAAGCTCCGCGGGGCTAATGCCGGCGTGTACGTGACACTCGCCCATCCAGATGTGCATGTTCTCTCGCCCCGTCATTCGCTGGACGTGCGCCCCGAGGAACTGGTCGGGGAGGAACAGCACCTCGCGGTCTTGGGCCACCGTGTTCACGATGTCGACCGCGTTGGCCGAGGTACAACAGAGGTCCGTTTCGGCCTTCACCTCGGCGGTGGTATTTACGTAGGCCACGACCACCGCGTCGGGGTGTTCGGACTTCCACGCGCGCAACTGGTCGGCCGTGATGCTGTCGGCGAGCGAGCAGCCCGCTTTTGGCTCAGGAATCAACACCGTGCGATCGGGTGCGAGGATCTTCGCGGTCTCGGCCATGAAGTACACCCCGGCAAAGACAATGGTCGAGGCGTCGCTGGCCGCCGCGATGCGCGACAACGCGAGGGAGTCACCGACGTGATCGGCCACGTCTTGGATTTCGGGTCGCTGATAGTTGTGGGCCAGGATGACCGCGTCGCGTTCACGCGCGAGGCGGCGCACTTCGCTCGACCACTCATCGAGCGTCTCGGGGATCATCTCAGTGATGCTCACGGGACCTTCTCCACTCGACCGACCGGCGACGCTCTCGTCTCGTCGTCGCAGCTATCACACTTCGGCGAGGTTTTCGCCTAGTAGTCGAAAACCCTTCGATTAAGTTACCATGCACGGTGAACGCCAGTCAACCCTCCGACGCATCGACCAGTGACGCGACGGTTCGATTCCGTCACGAAGTGCTCGCGGCCGTCTTTCAGGTGCGCGAAAAACGCCTGTATTCCTTGTTGTGGCGCCGTGCGAAACCACCCTTCGAAGGCGACTGGGCCCTTCCCGGCGGGCCGCTCGGACAGGTCGAACTCCTCGGCTCGTCACTCGGTCGACATCTCGCGACCAAGGTAGACCTGACCGATATCGCCTACCTCGAACAGCTGGAGACCCGCAGCGATGTCGACCGCGATCCCCGCGAGCGCACCATCGCCACCGCGTATTTGGCCCTCGTGTCCTCCGCGCTCACTCCGTCGATCCCGAGTGACACGGCCTGGTTCGATGTCGATGAACTGCCCCCGACGGCCTTCGACCACGCCTCCATCATCCAAAGCGCGCGCGAGCGCCTACGAGCGAAACTCACCTACACCAACGTCGGATACGCACTGGCACCCGAGACATTTAGTATCGCGGATCTTCGCTCTATTTACGCCGCCTGTCTCGGTCACGACGTGTCAGCCACGAACCTCCAGCGCGTCTTGCAACGTCGACACATCATTGAGGCCACGAG
>Ga0182030_10005660_pt1 | contig 26462 bp, 25 predicted proteins | sample 812S3MmetaG_FD_121299 | JGI IMG/M metagenome (GOLD analysis project Ga0182030, IMG submission 121299) | Permafrost microbial communities from Stordalen Mire, Sweden - 812S3M metaG (Illumina Assembly) | ecosystem: Environmental > Terrestrial > Soil > Wetlands > Permafrost | place: Sweden...
AGGAACCGGAGTGTCGACACCTGCAGTGCTAGCTCTCGAAGATGGCACCGTGTTCCGTGGCGTCTCAGTAGGCGCAAAAGGCAACACGACTGGTGAAGTAGTTTTCAATACGGCGATGACCGGCTATCAGGAGATCCTGACGGATCCCTCGTACTGCCGTCAGATCGTCACTCTCACATACCCCCACGTGGGCAATACCGGCACCACTCCGGAGGATCTGGAATCGGGTGCCGTCTATGCCGCCGGCCTCGTAATCAGGGACCTGCCCCTGCTGTACTCGAGCTGGCGGGCGACCGAATCGCTCTCGAGCTTCCTGCTCCGCTGCAAGGTGGTCGCCATCGCCGACATCGACACCCGCAAGCTCACCCGGCTGCTGCGCGAGAAGGGCGCGCAATCCGGATGCATCATGACGGGCGACGCCATCGATGAGACGGCAGCGGTGCGCGCCGCGAGAAAGTTTCCGGGACTCAAGGGGATGGATCTCGCCAAGTCGATCTCGACCAAGAAGATCTATCAGTGGAACGACGGCCTGGTGTGGAAGTCCACGAGCAAGCCGCCGCGGCCGCAGAGCCGGCTGCACGTCGTGGCGTACGACTACGGCATCAAGCGCACTATTCTGCGCATCCTCGCCGAGCACGGCTGCCGCATGACAGTGGTGCCTGCACAAACCCCTGCAGATCAAGTGCTTGCAATGAATCCTGATGGTATTTTCTTAAGTAACGGCCCCGGGGATCCCGAGCCCTGCGACTATGCCATCGCGGCGATCGCGCGCTTTTTGGAAACCGACATCCCGGTGTTCGGCATCTGCCTCGGCCATCAGTTACTCGGCCTCGCCAGCGGCGCGAAGACGGTCAAAATGAAATTCGGCCACCATGGAGCGAATCACCCGGTCTCCGAGCTCGATTCGGGCCGGGTCCTCATCTCGAGCCAGAATCACGGCTTTGCCGTGGACGATTCGTCCTTGCCGGACACGCTGCGCGTCACTCACCGATCCTTGTTCGACGGTTCCCTGCAGGGGTTGGCGCGCACCGACCGCCCCGCATTCAGTTTCCAGGGCCATCCGGAAGCGAGCCCCGGCCCGCACGATCTGCGCCTGCTGTTCGAACACTTCATGTATTTGATGGTGAAGCGCATGCAGGCGAATTCGCGGGGACGCAATCACATCAAACAGAAATCGGCCGAGAGTTAAGTGCCCAAGCGAACCGATCTAGACAGCATCCTCATCATCGGTGCCGGGCCCATCATCATCGGCCAGGCCTGCGAGTTCGATTATTCCGGAGCTCAAGCGTGCAAGGCCCTGAAAGAAGAGGGGTACCGGGTCATATTGGTGAACTCGAATCCGGCCACGATCATGACCGATCCGGAAACGGCGGATGCGATCTACATCGAGCCGATCAACTGGCGCACCGTGGCGCGGATCATCGAGAAGGAGCGCCCCAGCGCGCTGCTGCCGACCATGGGCGGGCAGACCGGCCTCAATACCGCCTTGGACCTGGTGCGCGAGGGCGTGCTGGAGAAGTTCAACGTGGAGATGATCGGCGCATCCCAGCGCGCCATCGACATGGCGGAAGACCGGGAGTTGTTCCGGCGCGCCATGGCGGACATCGGCCTGGAGACCGCGCGCGCCCGGATTGCCCACAGCATGGAAGAAGCCCTGGCGGTGCAGTCGGAGATCGGCTATCCGACCGTGATCCGGCCCTCATTCACGCTGGGAGGCAGCGGCGGGGGCATCGCCTACAACCGCGAGGAGTTCGAGGCCATCGTGGCGCGCGGAATCGATGCTTCGCCGACCAACGAGGTGCTGCTCGAGGAGTCCGTGCTCGGCTGGAAGGAATACGAGATGGAGGTGGTCCGGGACCGCGACGACAACTGCATCATCGTCTGATCCATCGAAAATGTGGACCCCATGGGCGTGCATACCGGGGACTCGATCACGGTGGCGCCGGCCCAGACCCTCACGGACCGCGAGTACCAGCGGCTGCGCGACGCCTCGATCGCGGTGCTGCGAAAGATCGGCGTGGACACGGGCGGATCGAACGTGCAGTTCGCGGTCAATCCGGAGGACGGGCGGGTGCTGGTCATCGAAATGAATCCGCGGGTATCGCGCTCTTCGGCGCTGGCATCGAAGGCGACGGGATTTCCGATCGCCAAGATCGCCGCCAAGCTGGCCGTGGGCTACACGCTCGATGAGCTGAAAAACGAGATCACGGGCGGTGCGACGCCGGCTTCCTTCGAGCCCACCATCGATTACGTGGTCACCAAGATTCCGCGCTTCACCTTCGAGAAATTTCCCGGATCGAATACGCGGCTGACCACGCAGATGAAGTCGGTGGGCGAGGCCATGGCGATCGGCCGAACCTTCCAGGAATCCATGCAGAAGGCGCTGCGCAGCCTGGAGACCGGTTTCGACGGCTTCAACGAACAATTGACCCTGCCGCTGACCGAGGAGGCGGCCGAAAAATTGTCCTACGAGCTGCGCTGGCCGGGACCGAACCGGATCCTGTATGTGGCCGACGCGTTTCGCGCGGGATGGAGCCTCGCGCAGGTGTTCGACGCGACCAAGATCGATCCCTGGTTCCTGTCGCAGATCGAAGACCTGCTGCGCGAGGAAGCCCTGCTCGCCAAGGAGGGGTTCGAGAGCCTCGAGCTGACGCGTCTGCGTGCGCTCAAGCGCAAGGGTTTTTCCGATTCGCGCATTGCGAAATTGACGGGGCGCGATGAGTCCGCCGTCCGCAGCCGCCGGCGCAAGCTCGGGCTTCACCCGGTGTACAAGCGCGTCGATACCTGCGCCGCCGAGTTCGCCACGTCCACCGCGTACCTGTATTCGACCTATGAAGAAGAGTGCGAGGCTAATCCCAGCGGCCGCCGCAAGATCATGATTCTGGGCGGCGGCCCCAACCGCATCGGCCAGGGAATCGAATTCGACTATTGCTGCGTGCATGCCGCGATGGCGCTGCGCGAGGACGGGTTCGAGACGCTGATGGTGAACTGCAACCCCGAGACCGTTTCGACGGATTTCGACACGTCGGACCGCCTGTACTTCGAACCCCTGACCTTCGAAGATGTCATGGAAATCATCGAGAAGGAAAAGCCGGAGGGCGTGATCGTGCAATTCGGCGGCCAGACGCCATTGAAGCTGTCGCGGGCGCTGGCCGCGGCGGGCGCCCCCATCATCGGCACCACCCCCGACAGCATCGACGTGGCCGAAGACCGCGAGCGGTTTCAGAAGCTGGTGACGGCCCTGAAACTCAAGCAGCCGGCGAACGCGTCGGCGCGCACCGAGGAATCGGCGGTGCTGCTGGCGCGGGAAGTCGGATTTCCGCTGGTGGTGCGGCCGAGCTACGTGCTGGGCGGGCGCGCCATGGAAGTGGTGTTCAACGAAGACGATCTTCGCCAGTACATGATCGACGCCATGAAGGTGTCGAATGACAGCCCGGTGCTTCTCGACCGGTTCCTGGATCTCGCCATCGAAGTGGACGTCGACGCGGTGAGCGACGGGGAGCAGGTGCTGATCGGCGGCATCATGGAGCACATTGAGCAGGCCGGGGTGCATTCCGGCGACTCCAGCTGCTCGCTGCCGCCTTACGGCCTCAGCCAGGAAATCCAGGACGAATTGCGCGCGCAGACCCGCAAGCTCGCCAAGGCGCTCAACGTCGTCGGCTTGATGAACATTCAGTTCGCCATTCAAAGCGGCGTGATTTACATCCTCGAGGTCAATCCGCGCGCCTCGCGGACCGTGCCGTTCGTCTCCAAGGCCACGGGCATTCCCCTGGCCAAGGTCGCCGCACGAGTCATGACGGGCAAGTCGCTCGCCATGCAGCAGCGCCTCGAGGAACGCATACCGCCTTATTTCTCGGTGAAGGAGGCGGTGTTCCCCTTCGTGAAATTCCCGGAGGCCGATCCCATTCTGGGCCCGGAAATGAAGTCCACCGGCGAGGTCATGGGCACGGGCCATACCTTCGGCGAGGCCTATGCCAAGGCGCAGGCCGCTTCCGGCGTGGTGCTGCCGACGCACGGCCTGTGCTTCATCAGCGTGCGCGACCGCGACAAGCCGGGCGCGGTGGTGCTGGCACAGATGCTGATGGCGCGGGGCTTCGAAATCGCCGCCACCGGAGGCACGGCCCTGGTGCTGGAGGAGGCGGGTTTGACCTGCCGGCGGGTCAACAAGGTGCGCGAGGGTCGCCCGCACGTCGTCGATATGATAAAAAACGACGAGGTCGCGCTGATCGTCAACACCACCGAAGGCAAGCAGGCGGTGCGCGAATCGAGGTCCATTCGCCGCGAGGCGGTCGCGCGCAAGGTGACCTATTACACAACGGTGGCCGGCGCGCGCGCGACCTGCGATGCGCTCGATCATCTGGGCGACATTGAAGTGAACCGGCTGCAGGATCTGCACAAGGAATTGTTGTTGTGAAGCGAACCCCCATGACTCTGCGCGGCGCGGAGAGGCTGCGAGCCGAATTGAAACAGCTCAAGAGCGAAGCGCGCCCGAACGTCATCAAGGCGATCGCGGAGGCGCGCGCGCACGGCGATTTGAGCGAGAACGCCGAATACCATGCGGCGCGCGAGCAGCAGAGCTTCATCGAAGGGCGCATCAACCAGATCGAGGGCAGCCTGTCGAACTGCGAGATCATCGACGTGACCAAATTGAGCGCCACCGGGCGGGTGGTATTCGGCTCGACGCTGGAACTCGAGGATCAAGACGGCGGCACCAAGGTGGTGTACCAGCTGGTGGGCGACGACGAGGCGAACATCAAGGAGGGGCTGCTCTCCGTGTCCTCGCCGATCGCCCGCGCGCTCATCGGCAAGTCCGAAGGCGATGCGGTGGACGTCACCACGCCCGGCGGGACGCGCAGCTACGAAATCGTTTCCGTCCGCTACGTGTAGCCACCGAAGCGAGCGCGATCGCGCACCGAGAATCGCCGTGTTTCCACGTATATTGCGCATGGCTGTGGTGCTCTGGGCGGGCAGCCTGTGGTCGCTTGCCGCGTGGGTTGCGCCCACGCTGTTCCGGGCGCAGGACGACCGGCACCTGGCCGGAATTCTGGCCGCGAGGCTGTTCGGCATCGAGACCTACGTGGGTCTCGGGGTCGCGGTGCTCATGCTGTCGGCGGGCGCGCGGAAGAGATGCGCCTGGGGCTACGTTGCGGCCGCTTTGCCGGCGATCGACGAATGGCTGCTCAAGCCCGTGATGGCGCTGGCGCACGAGCATGGCAGGGCGGCCGGGCTGACTTTCGGCGCATGGCACGGCGTGGCGGCGCTCGTGTATCTGGCGGCGTGTGCTGCGGCGGCGGTGCTAGTCTGGAATGAGGATTTTCGGTAGGTCGGCGCGGCGCCGGTAGAAGACGCCGACGTGGCCGATGCGTTGCACTAGTTCGCTCGCCGTACGGCCGGCGAGCAGCGCCAGCGCCTCGTTGCGCGCGGTCCGCTCGCCGATGCGCGCGCTCACCTTGACGAGCTCATGATCGCTCAATGCGCGATCCAGCTCGGCGGCGACGGCGTCGGTCAGTCCGGCATTGCCCAGCATGACGATGGGGCTCATGGGATGCGCGAGGCGGCGCAGATGTTTTTTTTGTTTTTCGGAAAGGGCCATCGCGGGATTATAGTCCCTAACCCCGGTTGCAAATCGATCTATGCCCAAGCGTACGAAAAGCAGCGCCCGCTGGCTCGCCGAACATGCCAGTGACGAGTACGTCAAGCGGGCTCAGCGGGAAGGGTGGCGTTCGCGGGCGGTATTCAAGCTGGCGCAGATACAGGAGACGGAGCGGCTGCTGCGGCCGGGAATCCGCTGCGTCGACCTGGGTGCGGCGCCCGGGGGTTGGAGCCAGTACGCCGCCCGCATCATCGGCGGCACGAGCCGCATCGTGGCGACCGATATCCTGCCCATGGATGCCATCCCCGGCGTCGATTTCGTACAGGGCGATTTCCGCGAGGAGCAGGTGTTGGAGGAGGTTCTGCGCTGCGTGGGCGCGGATAAGGTCAACCTTGTTTTGTCCGATATGGCCCCCAACATGGCTGGCATAGACGCAGTCGATCAGCCCCGTTCGATGCATTTGGCGGAATTGGCGCTGGAATTTGCGGACCGCGTGTTGGCTCCCGGAGGCGATTTGCTGTTGAAATTATTTCAGGGGGCCGGATTCGACCAGATCATCAGGGATACCCGCAGCCGGTACGGCCGGGTGGTGACGAAAAAGCCGAAGGCGTCACGAACCCGCAGCCCTGAGATCTATCTGTTGGCGCGCCAGTTTGGGATGGTGTAAGTTCGGGAACGCCCGCGTAGCTATTTTGTCGTAATATGTTTACGGCTGTAAGGTGATACTTGAACGATTTGACGAAACAAATTCTGCTCTGGGTCGCATTGGCGGTCATTCTGCTGGCGATTTTCAGCCAGTTCGGCATGCGCACCGGCCAGCCGGCGACCATCGATTACTCGCAATTCCTCTCCGAAGTGAAGAGCAATAACGTCGATTCGGTCACGCTCAAGGGCGAAATCATCGAGGGAAAACGGCGCTCATCGGGCGACTCCTTCGTCACCTATAACCCGGAAACGAACAACACCGCGTTGATTGGGCTGATGCAGTCCCAGGGCGTAAAATTCCGCGGCGAACCGCCCAAGCAGCAGTCGGTTTTCCTGCAATTGCTCATTTCGGCGTTCCCCATACTGATTTTGATCGGGTTCTGGGCCTATTTCATGCGCCAGATGCAAGGGGCATCGGGCGGCAGGGGAGCGATGTCCTTCGGCAAAAGCCGCGCTCGGCTCTTGGGCGAGGATCAGGTGAATGTGACCTTCGCCGACGTCGCGGGCGTCGAGGAAGCCAAGCAAGAAGTGGTCGAAATCGTCGATTTCCTGAAAGATCCCGGCAAGTTCCAGAAACTTGGCGGCAAGATCCCGAAGGGCGTGCTCATGGTCGGTTCTCCCGGAACCGGCAAGACGCTGCTCGCCCGGGCCATCGCCGGCGAAGCCAAAGTCCCTTTCTTCACGATTTCAGGCTCCGATTTCGTGGAAATGTTCGTCGGCGTCGGCGCTTCGCGCGTGCGCGACATGTTCGAGCAGGCCAAAAAACACGCTCCCTGCATCATTTTCATCGATGAAATCGATGCGGTCGGCCGCCATCGCGGCGCGGGCTTAGGCGGCGGACACGACGAGCGCGAGCAGACCTTGAACCAACTGCTGGTGGAGATGGACGGCTTCGAGGGCAACGAGGGCATCATCGTCATCGCCGCCACCAACCGTCCCGATGTGCTCGATCCGGCGCTGCTGCGCCCGGGCCGTTTCGATCGCCAGGTCGTCGTGCCGCTGCCGGATGTGCGCGGCCGCGAACAGATTCTCAAGGTGCATATGCGCAAGGTGCCGCTCGGCGACAACGTCAAGCCCTCCGTCATCGCGCGCGGCACGCCCGGTTTCTCCGGCGCCGATCTTGCCAACCTCGTCAATGAGGCGGCGCTGTTCGCGGCGCGGGGCAACAAGCGTTCGGTCACGATGGAAGAGTTCGAGCGGGCCAAGGACAAGATCATGATGGGCGCCGAGCGGCGGTCCATGGTCATGACCGAGGAAGAGAAGCGCAACACCGCGTACCACGAGTCGGGCCATGCGATCGTCGGCTTGAGCGTGCCGGAACACGATCCGGTCTATAAAGTGACCATCATTCCGCGCGGCCGCGCGCTCGGCGTCACGATGTTTCTGCCGGAGAACGACCGCTACAGCACCAGCAAGCGGCAGCTCGAGAGCCGCATCGCCACGCTGTTCGGCGGCCGGGTCGCCGAAGAACTGGTGTTCGGGGCCGACGCAGTCACGACGGGTGCGTCCAATGACATCGAACGGGCCACGGAGCTTGCCCGCAACATGGTGACGCGCTGGGGCTTGTCGGACCGCCTGGGTCCGCAGACCTACAGCGAAGAGTCGGGCGAAGTGTTCCTCGGACGCAGCGTCACCCAGCACAAGCAGGTGTCGGACGTGACCGCTCATGTGATCGACGAGGAAGTGCGCCGCGTGATCGACAGCAACTATCAGCGCGCCTACAAGATCCTGCAAACCAACATGGACAAACTGCAAGCCATGTCGGAGGCCTTGATCAAGTACGAGACCATCGACGAAGAACAGATCAAGGACATCATGGAAGGCCGGGTGCCGCGGCCGCCGCGCGATTGGGACGATACCCCGACGCCGACGCCGCGAGGCCCGTCGGCGGAGAAGCCGGCGACGCCGCTCGTGAATCCGGCGGGGCAACACTAAGAAGTCCGGAGCGGGAGGCCATTTCCCGGAACGCCGTAGATCCGTCCCTGGAGGCTGCGGGAAAAACATCCTGTTTTTCACGCTCCGGGAAATGGCCTCCCGCTCCGGACTTGGTGTTCTCCGCACGCGTTAAGCCACTCTTGCCACCAAGCGCGTAGCCCATGCAATGGCGTTGTCGGTATAGAACCATCGATTTGACGCGGCCCGTCGTGATGGGGATTTTGAACGTCACGCCGGATTCATTTTCGGATGGCGATCGATATTCGAGCGTCGATGCGGCGCTGGAGCGGGCGGCGCGCATGGAGGAAGAGGGCGCGGTCATCATCGATGTGGGCGGGGAATCCACGCGGCCCGGTGCGGCCGCAGTGGATGAGGCGGTCGAGATCGCGCGGGTCGTGCCGGTGATCGAGGCGATCGCCGCTGCTTCCGCCATCGCCATCTCCATCGACACCAGCAAACCCAAGGTCATGGCGGCGGCAGTGGCGGCCGGCGCCTGCATCGTCAACGACGTGTACGCGCTGCGGGCGGCGGGCGCCAAGGCATGGGCCGCCGAATCCAAGGTCGGCGTCTGCCTGATGCACATGCAGGGCGAGCCGCGTACGATGCAGGACAATCCGCGCTACGACGATGTGGTGGCGGAGGTGTGCGGGTTTCTCGCGCGGGAGAGGGATTTGTGCGTGGATGCGGGCATCGCGCCCGAGGCGATCGTGCTCGATCCGGGGGTCGGTTTCGGCAAGGGACTGGAGCACAACCTGACGCTGCTCAGGGAACTCGAGCGCGTCGCCGCATTGGGTTCGCCGCTGCTCGTGGGGGTGTCGCGCAAGAGTTTCATCGGAAAAATACTCGGACGTCCGCTCGATGCGAGATTGCACGGTGGATTGGGATTGGCGGCGTTGGCGGTGATCGGCGGCGCCCGCATCATCCGGACGCATGATGTCGCCGCGACCCGGGATGCAATCGGCATGGTGAGCGCGGTCTTACAAGGAATCACGACTTGAACAAGTATTTCGGGACCGACGGCGTGCGTGGCCGGGTCGGCGAATCGCCGATGACCGTGGATTTTGCCTTGAGGCTGGCGAGCGCGGCGGCGCGCGTTCTTGCGCCGGGCGGCGGCCGCGTACTCATCGGCAAGGACACTCGTGTCTCCGGCTATATGTTCGAATCCGCGCTGGAGGCGGGATTCGTCGCGGCCGGCGTCGACGTCATGCTGATCGGCCCGCTGCCCACGCCGGGCATCGCCTACATGACGCAGCACCTGGACTGCAGTTTCGGCGTGGTCATCAGCGCTTCCCACAACGCCTACCAGGACAACGGCATCAAGTTCTTCGACGCGACCGGCAGCAAGCTCTCGGACGAGGCGGAAAGGGAAATCGAATGCCTGCTCGACCTGCCGGTGGTGACCCAGGAATCGCAGCACCTCGGCAAGGCAATGCGCATCGATCGCAGCCGCACGCAGTATCAGCAGTTCTGCGCCTCCACGATCCCGAATGGCATGAATCTGCAGGGCTTCAAGATCGTCATCGACTGCGCCAACGGCGCGGGGTACAAGGTCGCGCCGCGGGCGCTCGCGGACCTCGGTGCCGAGATCGTGCCCATCGGCTGTTCGCCGAACGGCCGCAATATCAATGACGGTTGCGGATCGACGTCGCCCGAACTGCTGCAATTGACGGTACCCGGGGTGCGGGCGCAGGTCGGAATCGCGCTCGACGGCGACGGCGACCGGGTGGTGATGGTGGACGAATTGGGGCGCTGCGTGGACGGCGATCAATTGCTCTACATCCTGGGCAAAGCCCGCCACGATCGAGGCGAGCTGAAGGGCCCCGTGGTCGGCACGGTGATGAGCAATCTGGGTCTCGAACATGCCTTCGCGGAGATCGGCATCGAATTTCAGCGCGCCCAGGTCGGCGACCGTCACGTGCTCGCCATGCTCAACGATGTGGGAGGCACGCTCGGGGGCGAAACCTCGGGCCACATTCTGTGCCTCGACAAGACCACCACCGGCGACGGCCTGATCAGCGCTCTGCAGGTGCTCAGCGTAATGAAGCAGACGGGTGCCGGACTGGCCGAATTGAGTGCCGGGATGCGCCGGTATCCCCAGGTGCTGCTCAATGTGCGCGTGGCCAAGCGCTTCGATCCATTGCAGGAACCGTCGGTGGTCAAGGTGGCGCAAGAGGTGGAACAGCGCTTCGACGGACGGGGCCGCATCGTGCTGCGCGCTTCGGGCACCGAGCCGGTCATCCGGGTGATGGTGGAGGGCTACGACGCCGATCTGGTCAGGGAGGGTGCGCGCGAGATTGCGGCCGTCGTCGAAGCCGCAGCGGCCAAAGAGGCCTGAATTGAGGGCTTGCAGTTAGCCCGCTGCGCGGCTAATCTTCGCCGCCTTTCCCGCAGGGCAAGCGCCCGAGGTTAAGCCTATGCGTCGTCAGATGGTAGCGGGTAATTGGAAAATGCACGGCTCCCGAGCCTCCAATCAGGCATTGCTTGCCGAATTGGAGATGAGCCTTAAGCCTGAATGGCCGATCGACATCGTGATCTTTCCGCCTTATGTCTATTTGGCCGACGCGGTCCGCCTGTTGGAGGATGGCCGCATCGGCGTGGGTGCGCAGGATGTGTGCGCCGAAGCCGGCGGCGCTTTCACCGGCCAGGTGTCCGCGGCGATGCTCAAGGACGTGGGCTGCAGCCATGTGATCGTGGGGCATTCGGAGCGGCGCCGCTGGTATCACGAGGATGATGCGTTGGTGGCGCGCAAATTTGCCGCGGTTTTGGAGGCCGGCCTCACTCCGGTGCTGTGCGTCGGGGAGACCCTGGACGAACGCGAGGCGCAGCACACCGAATCGGTCATTGCCCGGCAGCTCGACGCCGTCATCGCCATGCATGGAGTCGGCGGCTTTGCCCGGGCGATTCTTGCCTACGAACCGGTGTGGGCCATCGGTACGGGCCGCACCGCTTCGCCGGAACAGGCGCAAGAAGTGCACTCCTTCCTGCGCGGCCGCATTCATGCGCAAGATGCTAAGATAGCGCGCCATTTGCGGGTCCTCTACGGCGGCAGCGTCAAGGCGGGCAATGCGGCGGAGCTTTTCTCCATGCCCGATGTGGATGGCGGTTTGGTCGGCGGCGCGTCCTTGAGCGCCGACGAGTTTCAGCAGATATGCGCGGCCGCGGCCGTTCGCCATTGAGAGATTTCTTATGTTGCGTGGATTAATTCTGGGTGTGCATGTATTGCTGGCGCTGATGATCATCGGGCTCGTGCTGCTGCAGCGGGGCAAGGGCGCGGAGGCGGGAGCCGGCTTCGGTTCGGGCGCGTCGGGCACGGTGTTCGGCGCCCGCGGCACCAGCACCTTGTTTTCGAAGTTGACGGCGGTATTCGCGGCGATGTTCTTCGCCACTAGTTTGACCCTGGCGTATTTGGGCGCTCGTCCGGCGAGCGAGCCGACCAGCGTGCTGGAACGGGCGGCGCAGTCGGCTCCGCCGGCCGTGCCCGCGACTCCGTTGAAGAAGTGATTAAAGCCGACGTGGCGAAATTGGTAGACGCGCTAGTTTGAGGGGCTAGTGGGGCAACCTGTGCCGGTTCGAGTCCGGCCGTCGGCACCATCACTTTTATGTTCGGAGTTCATTCGTTACGCAACGCAACACGGCGGCGCCTGATACAATTATGGTCAATTGACGTGGTCGGACGCTCTTGATGCTGCGACAGTATTTACCGATATTGATTTTCATGGGTTTAGCCACCGTCCTGGGGCTCGCGCTGTTCACCATCGGCTGGATTCTGGGTCCACGCCGTCCCGACGCGGAAAAGCTGTCTCCGTACGAGTGCGGCTTCGAGGCATTCGAGGATTCGCGCGTGCGTTTCGACGTGCGCTACTACCTGGTCGCCATCATCTTCATCGTATTCGACCTGGAAATTGCGTTTTTCTTCCCGTGGGCGGTTTCGCTCGGGGTGACCGGCACGTTCGGCTTGCTGGCCATGCTGATCTTTGCATTGGTTCTGGTCGTCGCGCTGGTGTACGACTACAAAAAAGGGGCGCTCGAATGGGATTAGAGGCCGTGTCCGCAGACTCAAGCGCGGTGCGCGGCTTCGAAGTGACCACCGTCGACAAGCTGATCAATTGGGCGCGCACGGGTTCGCTGTGGCCCATGACGTTCGGGCTGGCCTGCTGTGCCGTGGAGATGATGCACGCCGGCGCCGCGCGCTACGACCTCGACCGGTTCGGCGTGGTATTCCGGCCGAGCCCGCGCCAATCCGACGTGATGATCGTGGCCGGCACGCTGGTGAACAAAATGGCACCGGCATTGCGCAAGGTCTACGATCAGATGGCGGAGCCCCGTTGGGTGATTTCGATGGGTTCGTGCGCGAACGGCGGCGGCTACTACCACTATTCTTATGCAGTCGTGCGCGGCTGCGACCGCATCGTGCCCGTGGATGTGTACGTTCCGGGATGCCCGCCGACCGCGGAAGCCCTGCTCTACGGCATCATCCAGCTGCAAAACAAGATCAGGCGCAACAAGGCGATCATCCGATGAGCGCGGATCCGACGCCCGCGGCGGCGGCCCCGGCGCCGAGCCGCCTCGAGAACCTTGCGAGCGCCGTCGCGCGGACTCTGCCCGATCGATTGCATCCGGTGCCGAATACCTGCGGCGAATTGACCTACGAGGTGGCGCCGGAGGGGCTGCTCGACGCGGCAGCGGCGCTGCGCGACTCGGCCGGGCTCAAGTTCGAGATGTGCATGGATGTGTGCGGCGTGGACTACCTCGAGCACGGCCGCGCCGAATGGAAGACCCAGGATGCGACCACCTCGGGCTTCAGCCGCGGCGTGGCGCGCGGCGGGCTCGACGTGCCCATGGTGTCGGGGCGGCGATTCGCCGTCGTCTATCACCTGCTCTCGGTGTCCCTCAATCAGCGCCTGCGGCTGCGCGTGTTCTGCGCCGACGATGCGGAGCCGATGGTCGACTCGGTGACGGGAATTTGGGCCGGTACCGATTGGTTCGAGCGCGAAGCCTTCGACATGTTCGGCATTCTGTTCAAGGGTCATCCGGATCTGCGCCGGCTGCTCACCGACTACGGCTTCATCGGGCATCCGTTCCGCAAGGATTTCCCGTTATCAGGCAATGTCGAAGTGCGGTACGACCCGGAGAAGGGCCGCGTGGTGTACCAGCCCGTGAGCATCGACCCGCGCGTGCTCGTGCCCAAAGTGATCCGTCACGACAACCGGTATGATCCGGCGCTCACCAATGCGCCGGTCGCCGGCAACGGGAAACCCAGTGGCTGAGATCCGCAACTTCACCATGAACTTCGGGCCGCAGCATCCGGCGGCGCACGGCGTGCTGCGCCTGGTGCTGGAGATGGACGGCGAAGTCATTCAAAAGGCGGATCCGCACATCGGGCTCCTGCACCGCGGGACGGAAAAGCTCGCCGAGAGCAAGCCGTTCAACCAGTCGATCGGCTACATGGACCGGCTGGACTACGTGTCGATGATGTGCAACGAGCACGCCTATGTCATGGCCATCGAGAAGCTGCTCGGGCTCGGGCCGCCGCTGCGCGCGCAATACATCCGCGTGATGTTCGATGAAATCACGCGCATCCTGAATCATCTGATGTGGCTGGGGGCGCATGGCCTCGACATCGGCGCGATGACGGTGTTTCTGTATTGCTTCCGCGAACGCGAAGACCTGATGGACTGCTACGAGGCTGTCTCTGGGACCCGCATGCACGCCACGTATTACCGGCCGGGCGGAGTGTATCGGGATCTGCCGGACTCGATGCCGAAGTATCAGCACTCCGAGTGGCGCAGCAAGAAGGACGTGGACCGCCTCAATGAGCGGCGCTCCGGCAGCCTGCTCGATTTCATTGCGGATTTCGTCAAGCGGTTTCCGGCCTGCGTCGACGACTACGAAACCCTGCTCACCGACAACCGCATCTGGAAGCAGCGCACGGTGAATATCGGCGTGGTCTCGCCGGAACGGGCCATGCAGCTCGGATTCTCCGGACCGATGCTGCGCGGCTCCGGAGTCGAATGGGACCTGCGCAAGAAGCAGCCCTACGATGTATACGACCGCGTGGACTTCGACATCCCCGTGGGCGTCAACGGCGATTGCTACGACCGCTACCTGGTGCGCATCGAGGAGCTGCGGCAATCGACGCGCATCGTCGAACAGTGCATCGAATGGCTGAAGGCCAATCCGGGTCCGGTCATGATCGACGACCGCAAAGTGCGGCCGCCGCGCCGCGAGGAAATGAAGGGCGACATGGAATCGCTGATCCACCACTTCAAGCTCATGACGGAGGGGTACTGCGTGCCGCAAGGCGAAGCGTACGCCGCGGTCGAGGCGCCCAAGGGAGAACTCGGCGTGTACCTGGTGTCCGACGGAGCGAACAAGCCCTACCGGCTGAAAGTGCGCGCGCCCGGGTTCGCGCATCTGGCGTCGCTGGATGAAATGGTGCGGGGGCATATGCTGGCGGACGTGGTCGCGGTGATCGGAACTCAGGACATCGTGTTCGGCGAGATCGACCGATGAGCGTGCAGCTCTCCCAGCACGTGCGCGACGAGATCGACCGCTGGGTCGCGAAATTCCCGCCGGAGCGCAAGCGTTCGGCCGTGATTTCGGCGCTGCATGCGGCGCAGCACGAGAACCACGGGTTCCTGACGACCGACCTCATGGATGCGGTGGCGGCTTATCTGGACCTCGCGCCCATCCAGGTGTACGAGGTGGCGACGTTTTATTCCATGTTCGAGACCAAGCCCGTGGGCCGCCATCACATCTCGGTCTGCACCAATATCTCCTGCATGCTGCGCGGCTCGCAGGAAGTGGTGGACTACGTGGAAAGGAAATTGGCGATCAAGACCGGCGAGAGCACGCCGGATGGGCGCATTTACCTGAAGCGCGAAGAGGAATGCCTGGCCGCATGCACCGGCGCGCCGATGATGATGGTCGACCACGTTTTCCATGAGAATCTGACGCCCGAATCGATAGACAAGATATTGGATGACCTGACATGAGCTTGACCGGCAAGAGCGAAGCGTAAAGATGGCCTACGAACAGAATCTGGTGTTGTTCGAAGCGCTGCAGTACGAGCGCCCTTGGACGCTCGAGGGCTACCGCCGGTTCGGCGGATATCAGGCGTGGGAGAAGATCCTGCGCGAGCAGACGCCGCGCGAGAAAATAATCGACGAGGTCAAAGCCTCGGGACTGCGGGGCAGGGGCGGGGCGGCGTTCCCGACCGGCGTGAAATGGAGCTTCATGCCGCGGACCTCGCCGGCACAGAAATATGCCGTATGCAATTCGGACGAATCCGAACCCGGCACCTGCCATGACCGCGACATCCTGCGCTACAACCCGCATTCGGTCATCGAGGGCATGGCCATCGGCGGCTACGCGATGACGGCCACCGTGGGCTACAACTATATCCGCGGCGAGTTCCTGGGCGAGCCGATTCCGCGCTTCGAGGCCGCTCTCGCGGAGGCCTATGCGGCCGGCCTGCTCGGCAAGAATATCCTGGGCAGCGGCGTGGATTTCGACCTGCACATGTTCATCGGCGCGGGCGCCTATATTTGCGGAGAGGAGACGGCGCTGCTCGAATCCCTCGAAGGCAAGCCGGGCAAGCCGCGATTCAAGCCGCCGTTTCCGGCCACCTTCGGCCTGTTCGGCAAACCGACCACCATCAACAACACTCAAAGCTTTGCGTCCGTGCCGACGATCATGCGCAAGGGCGCCGCCTGGTTCGCAGGCTTGGGTCCCGTGAATTCCGGCGGCACCATCATTTTCTCGGTTTCCGGCCATGTGGAGAAACCCGGCAATTTCGAGCTGCCCCTGGGCATCCCTTTCAAGGACCTGATGGCGCTGGTGGGCGGCGTGTGGAAGGGGCGCAAGCTGAAGGCGGTGATTCCCGGGGGTTCATCCTGTCCGGTGGTGCCCGGCGATGTGATGTGGGCCACCAACATGGACTACGACTCGGTGAAGAAGGCCGGTTCGTCGATCGGCACCGGCGCGGTCATCGTCATGGACGAGACCACCTGCATGGTGCGTGCGCTCGAACGGCTGGCGCGCTTTTACATGTCGGAGTCCTGCGGCCAGTGCACGCCCTGCCGCGAGGGTACGGGATGGCTGGACCGCATGCTGAGGAGGATCATCGCCGGCCAAGGCCGGAGCGAGGATCTCGGGCTGCTGCTCGATGTGGCGAATCGAATCGAAGGTCACACCATCTGCGCGCCCGGCGACGCGGCCGCCTGGCCGGTGCAGAGTTTCCTGAAGCATTTCCGGCATGAGTTTCAATACATGATCGAGCACAAGGGCCGCTCGATCGTCGAAGGTCAACCGCCCCCCGGCGCCTCGGCGAACGCCGGCGCGGCCGCGGCGGCATAGGGCGGACGATGAGCGACGACACGGTCAATATTGAAGTCAACGGCGTAGCGGTCAAGGCCCGGAAGGGCCAGATGATCATGCAGGCCACCGATCCGGCGGGCATCTACATTCCGCGTTTTTGCTATCACGACAAGCTGACCATCGCCGCCAATTGCCGCATGTGTCTGGTCGAGGTGGAGAAGGCGCCGAAGCCGCTGCCGGCCTGCGCCACTCCGGTGGCGGAAGGCATGAAGGTGTTCACCAAATCGCCGAAAGCCGTCGGCGCGCAGCGTGCGACGATGGAATTTCTGCTGATCAATCATCCGCTCGACTGCCCGATCTGCGACCAGGGCGGCGAATGCGAGCTTCAGGATTTGGCGCTGGGATATGGGCGGGACATCTCCCGGTTCAGCGAACGCAAGCGGGTGGTCAAGGACAAGAACCTCGGTCCCTTGATATCGACCGACATGACCCGCTGCATTCACTGCACGCGCTGCGTGCGTTTTGGGGCTGAAATTCAGGGCTATCCGCAGATGGGCACCACCGGCCGCGGCGAGAACATGGAAGTGGGCACATATATCGAGCATAGCGTCGACCATGAACTCTCCGCGAACATCATCGACCTGTGCCCGGTGGGCGCGCTCAACAACAAGCCGTTCCGCTACCACGCGCGCTCCTGGGAGATGACGCAGCAGGCGCTGATCTCGCCGCACGACGGCTTCGGCACCAACCTGTACGCGCACGTGCTGCGCGGCAAGCTGATGCGCATGGTTCCGCGCGAGAACGAGGCCGTCAATGAAACCTGGATCGCAGACCGCGACCGCTTCGGTTTCGAGGGCATCTATTCGGCAGATCGGGTGAGCGAGCCCATGATCCGCATGGACGGCGTGCTGCAGGCTGTCGATTGGGAAGTGGCGCTGACGGCGGCGGCGGAGGGCCTGCAAAAGGCGGTCGCGGCGCATGGCGCAGCCGCAGCAGGTTTCCTGGCATCGCCCATGGCCACGACCGAAGAGCTGTCCCTGTTCGCGCAGATTGCGCGAAAGCTCGGCAGCTCCAACATCGATCATCGGCTGCGTCAGCTCGATTTCCGCGCGCAGGAAGACGACGCCGCATTTCCCAATCTCGGCGTGAACATCGCCGATGTCGAACGTCTCGACGGCGTGCTCGTGATCGGCTCGAATTTGCGGCATGAGATGCCCATGCTGGCGCATCGCGTGCGCAAGGCGGCGGTGAGGAGCGGCGGCGCCAAGGTGGCTTTCCTCAATCCACGCCGCTTCGATTACATGTTTCCCGTGGCTGCGTATGCCGTGGCGCCGACCGACATGCTGGGTGAATTGTCGGCGGTGGTGCGTGCGGCCGCAGCGGCGGCCGACAGGCCGGTGCCGGACGGCGTGGCGCCCGGCGAAGCCGGCGATTCGCACCGCGCACTCGCGGGTGCGCTCATGAACGGCTCGCGCCGCGCCGTCATTCTCGGGACCTTGGCGCAGCGCCATCCCGAATATTCGCGGCTCAAGGCCCTGGCCTCGACGCTCGCCCAATTGTGTGGGGCCAGCGTCGGCTGCATCACCGAGGGCGCCAATTCCGCCGGCGCGTACCTGGCGGGCGCGGTACCGCATCGCGCAGCAGGCGGCACCTCGGTGGGCGCCGGTGGATTGCCGGCGCGCTCCATGCTGGAAGCAGCGCTCAAAGCCTATGTGCTGCTCGGCCCCATCGACCCGGAGGTCGACTTCGCCGCCGGCGCGGGCGCATTGGCCGCGGCCGATTTCGTGATCGCGGCGACCACGCACTTGCCGGACAGCCTGCGCGCGTCGGCGCATGTCGTGCTGCCCATCGGATCGTTCGCCGAGACCTCGGGCACCTTCGTCAATGCCGAGGGCCGCTGGCAAAGCTGGGCGGGCGCGGCGAAGCTGGTGGGCGAGAGCCGGCCGGGCTGGAAGGTATTGCGGGTGCTCGCCAATCTGCTGAATTTGCAGGGTTTCGATTACGTGAGTTCCGAGGAAATTCGCGACGCACTCAAGTCCCAGTGCGCGGACCGCGTCGAGGCGTCGAGCAATGGCGTGCTTGCGACCGGCGTCGGCGGCAGCGGCGACGGCCGTGGCGGCCGCGGCGACGGCGCGGCGGGCATTCCGGAGGATGCGCCGACGGGCGCCTGGCTGGATATTCCGCCGTACCAGAGCGATGCGCTGGTGCGCGGTTCCGAGGCTCTGTCGAAAACCAAGGACGGGCGCATGACCCGCACCGTGATCTAGATGTGGGATTGGAGCCCGCTGCGCGACTGGCTGTCCGGCGTCATCACGCCGTACTGGACGTTTCCGCTGCTGCTGGCCGTGCAGACGCTCATGGTCATGATCTGCATCATTCTCACCATGGCGTTCTACACCTTGGCGGAGCGCAAGGTCATCGGCTGGATTCAGGCGCGCAAGGGACCGAACCGCATCGGCGGCCTGTTGATTCCGGGCTTGGCCCAGCCGTTCGCCGACGTCGTCAAGCTCATGTTCAAAGAAATCATCATCCCCGCCGATTCGAATGGATTTTTGTTCCGCCTCGCGCCGTTCCTGGCGCTGGTGCCGTCGCTCGCGATCTGGGCGGTCATTCCGCTGCGGCCCGAACATGCCTTCGCGAACATCGATGCCGGCCTGCTGTATATCCTGGCGCTCACGTCCATGGGGGTATACGGCATCATCCTCGCCGGATGGGCGGCCAACTCCAAGTATGCGTTCCTGGGCGCCATGCGTTCGGCGGCGCAAATCGTCGCTTATGAAATCGCCATGGGCTTCGCCATGGTGGGCGTGCTGATGGCGGCGGGGAGCCTCAATATCGGCGACATCATCCGCGCGCAGCACGGAATGTTCGGCTGGAATTGGACCTGGCTGTTTCCGCTGCTGCTGGTGTACTTCATCTCCGGAGTCGCGGAGACGAACCGGGCGCCCTTCGACGTCGCGGAAGGAGAGTCGGAAATCGTCGCGGGCTTCCACGTGGATTATTCGGGCATGGCGTTCGCGCTCTTCTTCATCGCCGAATACGTCAACATGATTCTGATCTCCGCGCTCACCATCATCTTCTTTTTCGGCGGCTGGCTGTCGCCCTTCGACGGCTGGGGCTGGATTCCCGCCGACTCGTGGCTGGCCGCGCCGAGTTTCTTCTGGTTCGGCCTGAAAACCCTGGGCCCCATGTTCGCCTTCCTGTGGCTGCGCGCAACCTTTCCGCGCTACCGCTACGATCAAATCATGCGCTTGGGCTGGAAGGCCTTGATACCGGTCACGCTGGTGTGGCTGCTGGTCGAGGGCTTCATGGTTTATTTCCACGTCGGTCCGTGGAAGGGACATCTCTAATGCAGGGCATTCGCAATTTCCTCAAGACCTTCCTGCTCTGGGAGCTGGGGCAGGGCTTATGGGTGACCTGGAAGGGCTTGTGGGCGCCCAAGGTCACGGTGAACTACCCGGAGGAAAAGACTCCGCAGAGCAACCGGTTCCGCGGATTGCATGCACTGCGGCGCTATCCCAACGGCGAGGAGCGCTGCATCGCCTGCAAGCTGTGCGAAGCGGTGTGTCCGGCGCTTGCCATCACCATCGAGTCGGACGTGAGCGCCGACGGCACCCGCCGCACCACGCGCTACGACATCGATCTGTTCAAGTGCATCTTCTGCGGTTTTTGCGAGGAGGCATGCCCGGTCGATGCCATCGTGGAAACGCGGCTGCTCGAGTACCACATGGAGAATCGCGGCGAGAACATCATGAGCAAGGACAAGCTGCTCGGAATCGGCGAACGCTACGAAGCCATGATCGCGGCGGACCGCGCCGCCGACGCCCGGTATCGCTGATGTTCCCGACCATTCTCTTTTTCATTTTCGCCGCGACGCTGATCGCGGCCGCGCTCGGGGTCATTCTGGCTCGAAATCCCGTGTATTCGGCGCTGCTCCTGGTGCTGTGCTTCTTCAACAGCGCCGTCATCTGGCTGCTGCTCGATGCGGAGTTCCTGGGGATAGTCCTGGTGCTGGTGTACGTCGGAGCCGTGATGGTGCTGTTCTTGTTCGTGGTCATGATGCTCGACGTGAATCTCGAGGAACTGCGAAAAGGTCTGGCCAATTACTGGCCGCTGGCGCTTGCGGTCGCCGGTTTCGTGGTCTTCGCCATGATCAACGTCATCGTCGTGAAGCACCTGGGCGGCATGGACCTGCGCGCCGCCGCGCCGATGCCCGCCGGCTACTCCAATACGCGAGAGCTGGGAACCGCCTTGTTCACGCGCTATGCCTACCCCGCGCAGATCGCGGCGGTCATTCTGCTGGTGGCGAGCGTCGCCGCCATCGTGCTGACTCTGCGGCAGCGTACCGGAGGCAAGCCGCAGGACATCGCCATGCAGGTGGCGGCGAGGGCGAAGGACCGGGTTCGAATCGTCAAGATGGCCGCCGAGAAAAGACCATGATTACGCTCACCGAAGTGCTGACCCTGTCCGGGATCCTGTTCGCGATCGCGGTGGCGGGCGTGTTCTTGAACCGCAAGAACATCATCGTGCTGCTGATGTGCATCGAACTGATGCTGCTCGCCGTCAATTTCAATTTCGTCGCGTTTTCGCGCTATCTGGGGGACATCAGCGGTCAGATATTCGTTTTCTTCATCTTGACCGTGGCCGCGGCCGAAGCGGCGATCGGACTCGCGATCCTGGTGGTGGTGTTTCGCGAACGCCGCAGCATCGAAGTCGAAGATCTCGACACCTTGCAAGGCTGAGGCGGAGCACATGCAGCCTATCTATCTGACGATCGCATTGGCGCCACTGGCGGCCGCCGTCATCGCCGGCCTTTTCGGCAAGGCCATCGGCAGGGCGGGGGCGCACGCCGTCACCATACTGGGTGTCGGCCTGTCGTGCGTGCTGTCGTTCTACGTCCTATACCAGTTCCTGTACGCCGGATTGCAGCCCTTCAACGGCACGGTGTACACCTGGCTGGTCAGCGACGGCCTGACCATGAACGTCGGATTCCTGATCGACCGGCTGTCCGCCATGATGATGGTGGTGGTGACCTTCGTGTCCTTGATGGTGCATGTTTATTCCATCGGCTACATGCACGACGACGATGGCTATCAGCGCTTTTTCAGCTACATCTCCCTGTTCACGTTCTCGATGCTCATGCTGGTGATGTCGAACAACTTCGTGCAATTGTTCTTCGGCTGGGAGGCGGTGGGCGTGGTGTCGTACCTGTTGATCGGGTTCTGGTACACGCGGCCGACGGCCATCTTCGCCAACTTGAAGGCATTCCTGGTCAATCGGGTCGGCGACTTCGGCTTCGTGCTCGGCATCGCGGCGGTGCTGCGCTACACCGGATCGCTGGACTATGCCACGGTGTTCGCGCACGCCGATCAGATCACGGCGGCCCAGGTGCACATCAGCGCCACCGTCGTCTGGCCGGCGATCACCTTTACCTGCATATGCCTCTTCATCGGAGCCATGGGAAAATCCGCCCAGGTGCCGCTGCACATCTGGCTGCCCGATTCCATGGAGGGCCCGACGCCGATCTCGGCCCTGATCCATGCGGCGACCATGGTGACGGCCGGCATTTTCATGGTGGCGCGCATGTCGCCTCTGTTCGAGTTGTCGGAGACGGCGCTGTCGACCGTGCTCATCATCGGCTCGACCACGGCGTTCTTCATGGGACTGGTCGGCATCGTGAACAACGACATCAAACGGGTCGTGGCCTATTCGACTCTCTCGCAACTCGGCTATATGACGGTGGCGCTCGGCGTATCGGCCTACAGCGCCGGCATCTTTCACTTGATGACGCATGCCTTCTTCAAGGCCCTGCTGTTCCTGGCGGCGGGATCGGTGATCATGGCCATGCATCATGAGCAGGACATGCGAAAAATGGGCGGGCTGCGCAAATACCTGCCGATCACGTATTGGACCTTCCTGGTGGGCTCGCTGGCCCTGATCGGCTTTCCCGGCACTTCGGGTTTCTTCTCCAAGGATGCCTTGATCGATGCGGTTGCGGCCTCGCATCGCGCGGGCTCAGGCTACGCGTATTTTTGCGTGCTGAGCGGCGTGTTCATCACGGCGCTGTATACGTTCCGCATGTTCTTCATGACCTTTCACGGCAAGGAGCGCATGGATCATCATACGCAGGAACATCTTCACGAGAGCCCCTGGGTGGTGACGGTGCCCCTGATCCTGCTGGCCATTCCCTCGGCGCTCATCGGCTGGTTCACGGTCAAGCCGATGCTGTTCGGCGATTATTTCATGGGCGCCATCCACGTGCTTCCGGCGAACGACGTGCTGGCGCACATCGGCGAGGAGTTTCACGGTTCGGGCGCCTTCGTGTGGTCCGCTCTGACTGCGCTGCCGGTGTGGTTCGCGGCGCTCGGCGTGTTCACGGCGTGGCTGTTCTTCCTCAAGAGGCCGTCGCTCGCGGATTCGGCGCAGCGCTCGTTCCACTGGCTGTACAAGATACTGGTCGATAAGTATGGGTTCGACTGGTTCAATGAGCATGTGATCATGGCCGGAGCGCGTCTGCTGGGCGGAGGCTTGTGGCGCTTCGGCGACCAGCTCATCATCGATGACGGCATGGTCAACGGCAGCGCCCGCACCGTCGGTTGGCTGGGATCGGTGATGCGCTACGCGCAGTCCGGATACCTGTACCACTATGCGTTCGCCATGATATTGGGCCTCGCGTCCTTCCTGATGTGGATCGTGTGGCGCACATGATGGTCGGCGGACACCTTCTCTCTCTGCTGATTTGGCTGCCGATCGTCGGCGGTTTCGCCGTGCTGGGCTTCGGCGACCGCATCGAGGCTGCAAAATGGCTGTCGCTCATCGTGAGCGGCGCGAGTCTGCTGCTGAGCGTGCCTCTGTACACCTCGTTCAAGATCGGCACCGCCGCGATGCAGTTCGTCGAGCGCTCGCCATGGATTTCGACCATTCATTCCGAGTACTACATCGGGGTGGACGGCATCTCCATGCCGCTGATCCTGCTGACCACATTCACCACCGTGCTCATCGTGATTGCGAGCTGGCGGAACGTCGAGAAGCGCGTGGCGCAGTACTTCGCCGCCTTCCTGATCTTGGAGGGCTTGATGATCGGCGTGTTCGCGGCGCTCGACGCGGCGCTGTTCTACGTGCTGTGGGAGGCCATGCTGATCCCGATGTTCATCATCATCGGGGTGTGGGGCGGCCCGCGGCGGGTATACGCCACCATCAAGTTCTTTTTGTATACCTTCATCGGATCGCTGCTGATGCTGGTCGCGCTCATCTATCTGTACTTGAAGGCCGGCAGCTACGAGCTCGCCGCGTTCCAGCACATGCCGTTGAGTTTGCGCGAGCAGACCTTCATTTTCCTGGCGTTCTTCGCCGCGTTTGCAGTCAAGGTGCCGATGTGGCCGGTGCACACGTGGCTGCCGGACGCGCACGTGGAGGCGCCCACGGGCGGCTCCGTGGTATTGGCGGCCATCATGCTGAAAATGGGCGGCTACGGCTTCCTGCGTTTTTCCCTGCCGATCGCCCCCGATGCGAGCCGCGAACTCGATTGGCTGATCATCGCCCTGTCGCTGATCGCCGTGGTGTACATCGGATTCGTCGCGCTCGCACAGCGGGACATGAAGAAGCTGATTGCCTACTCCTCGATCGCGCACATGGGGTTCGTGACCCTCGGCATGTTCATCGGCTTTCAGATCGTGGCACACACGGGCCGGACCGCCGGCATCGAAATGGGCATGGACGGCGCCGTCGTGCAGATGCTGTCGCACGGCCTGATATCGGGCGCGATGTTTCTGTGCGTGGGCGTCATGTACGACCGGGTGCATAGCCGCGAGATCAGCGCCTATGGGGGCGTGATCAATACCATGCCGAAGTTCGCCGCATTCATGGTGCTGTTCTCGCTCGCGAATGCCGGCTTGCCGGGCACCTCGGGGTTCATCGGGGAATTTCTGGTGATCCTGGCCTCGTTCAAGGCCAATGTCTGGTACGCGTTCCTGGCCGGCACCATCCTGGTCCTGGGCGCGGCCTATACCCTGTGGCTGGTCAAGCGCGTCATTTTCGGTCCGATTGCCAACGAGAAGGTGGCGGCGCTCAAAGACCTCAACGGCCGTGAATTCCTGGTGCTCGGCGTGCTCGCCGCGGCGGTTCTCCTGGTGGGGCTGTGGCCCGCACCGCTGCTCGACGTGATGCGGGCATCGACGCAGCACCTAGCCCAGCAGCTGCTGGTCTCGAAGATTCTTCCGTAAGGCTCAGCGATGCACTCTCTCGCCCAATTCAGTGTCGGTCAGTTCAACGCCGGATTGGTCTACGCCTGCCCGGAAATCTTCCTCGGCCTGGCGGCCTGCGCGATCTTGATGCTGGACCTGTTGCTGAACGATGCGCAGCGGCGCTGGACCGGGGTGCTTGCGGTCATCAGCTTGCTGCTCACCGCCGTGCTGGTGGTGATTCAGCCGCTGCCCGTCAAGATCGTCGCGTTGGGCGGCCTGTTCGAGCTGGATCGGATGGCTCAGGTGCTCAAAGTCGTCACTCTGCTGACGGTCGCGGTGGTCTTCGTGTATTCCACCGACTACCTGCAGCGCCGAGCCATTCTCAAGGGCGAATACTTCGTGCTGGGATTATTCGCGGCGCTGGGCGCCATGGTGCTGATTTCCGCCGGAAGCCTGATCACCTTGTATCTCGGACTCGAGCTCATGTCGCTGTGCCTTTATGCCATGGTGGCCTTCGATCGCGAATCCGGCATCGCCGCCGAGGCCGCCATCAAATACTTCGTGCTGGGATCCATGGCCTCCGGCACCCTGCTGTACGGCATGTCCATCGTCTACGGGGTGACCGGCAGCCTGGAACTCTCGGCCATCGCCGACGCCGTGCACAACGGGTTGGGAGACAACATCGGCCTAATCTTCGGCATCGCCTTTCTCATCGTCGGTGTCGGATTCAAGTTCGGCGCCGTGCCTTTCCACATGTGGATACCCGACGTGTATGAGGGCTCGCCGACCTGCGTGACGGTATTCATCGGCACGGCCTCGAAGCTCGCCGCCTTTGCGCTCGCGATGCGCCTGTTGCCCGAGGCGCTGGCGGGATCGCAGGGGGATTGGAGCCAGATGCTGGTGGTCCTGTCGGTGCTGTCGATGGCCATCGGCAACCTGGTCGCCATCGCGCAGAGCAACCTGAAGCGCATGCTCGCGTACTCGACCATTTCGCACGTGGGCTACGTGCTGCTCGGCATACTGTCGGGGACCGCGCAGGGCTACCAGGCGGCGATGTTCTACATGATCAGCTACGTGATCGTCGCGGCCGGCGCCTTCGGCATGATTCTGCTGCTGGCGCGGCAGGGCTTCGAGGCCGACAAGCTCGTTGATTTCCGGGGGCTCAATGCGCGCAGTCCCTGGTTCGCCGGCATGATGGCCATCCTCATGTTCAGCCTGGCGGGCCTGCCTCCCTTCATCGGCTTCTGGGCCAAGCTCGGCGTCGTCCAGGCGGTCTTGGGCGTCCACTACACCTGGCTTGCGGTGGTGGCCGTGTTGTTCTCGGTGGTGGGCGCGTTCTTCTACCTGCGCATCGTGAAATTGATGTATTTCGATGAGCCCACCGACGCATCGGTCATTGGCGGGTCGGTGCTCATGCGGGCGGTACTCAGCGCGAATGCCTTACTGGTGTTTGGGCTTGGGGTGATTCCTGGCACCCTGCTACAGCTATGCCAGCGAGCCCTGCAATAGGACGGCAGGCGGGCTCAATCGAAGCCATCCCTTTCCCAGTTCGGGCGGAGCGGGGCGCCACGAGGTCGAGCCGCGCCGGGCTGCCTGGCGCGATGCGCTTGCATTAACCAATTCGCCGGGTACAATGGGCGGCTCTTCCGGTGCGGGGTGGAGCAGTCTGGCAGCTCGTCGGGCTCATAACCCGAAGGTCGTAGGTTCAAATCCTACCCCCGCTACCA
>Ga0182030_10005661_pt1 | contig 26461 bp, 5 predicted proteins | sample 812S3MmetaG_FD_121299 | JGI IMG/M metagenome (GOLD analysis project Ga0182030, IMG submission 121299) | Permafrost microbial communities from Stordalen Mire, Sweden - 812S3M metaG (Illumina Assembly) | ecosystem: Environmental > Terrestrial > Soil > Wetlands > Permafrost | place: Sweden...
TCGTTTTACCTCGCAGCCGGGCTTTATGACTTGACCCATCGGTCTCAGAGTTGTTTAGTTACCCAAGGGTGCCACACTATTGGACCGCCGCCCGCTACAGTTTTCAACCGCCGTTTACAGTTGCACGTTGTCAAAATTCGCCTGAATGGTTTTGCCGCCGGCAACGGACAGCACGATGGTCAAATTCCCGCTGACCGAGGATGCGGTGGTGAGGCTTGCCGTGTAATCCTGCCAGGTGTTCCGCGCCGACGGAAGCCCTCCGCCGCTGGCCAACACTGTGCCGGTGTTGTTGACACCATTGACCAATGAAATGATTCCCGGTGAATTGATGCGATCGGCCCGGGACCCGATGGCCACCGTAAGCGCATAGGTGGTGTTTGGCTGTAACGCGCCAATATTCTGATAAATGCCGCCCGTGATTCCGGTATCGAACATATTGATGTAGCAGTACTGGTTTCCCGAGGCCGGGGCGGCCAGTGGATTGAAAACGGTGTAATCCGTGCCACCCGAATTCTCCGAACCAATATCAGCAGAGCCGCCTTTATTAAACGCCGTCCAGCCGGTGGGAACGGTGGTCACGAGGCCCCCAATGGAAGCGGCATTCAGTTCAAAACTGGAGTTGGTGACGACAACCGACGTCGGCGGCGGGGACACAGCGACCGGAACTGCCGTCAGTTGCACGTTGTCAAAATCCGCCTGGATGGTTCCGTTGCCCATGACTGACAGCATTATCGTTAAATCCCCGCTGACCGAAGATCCCGAGGTGAAGCTCACCGTATAATTCTTCCAGGTATTCTGCGTAGAGGGGAGCCCTCCGCCACTGGCCAAGACCGTGCCAGTCTGATCGGAGCCGTTGACGAGCGCAATGATTCCGGGCGAATTAAGGCGATCCGCGCGGGACCCAATCGCAACGGTCAGGGTGTAGCGGGTGTTGGCCTGCAACGGGCCGACGTCCTGATAAATGTCGCCCGGAACGCCGGAAACGAACATGTTGATATAACAAAACTGGCTTCCGGCGGCTGGAGCGGCCAGCGGATTGAAAACGGTGTAATCGGTGCCGCCGCCGTTTTCTGAGCCGATATCAGCAGTTCCGCCCTCGTTGAATGCGGTCCAGCCGGTCGGGACGGTTGTCACTGTTCCGCCAACAGAAACTGCATCATATTCGAAGCTCGGATTGCCAACCCACCCGGCTTGTGGTGTGGCGGTGACCTCCGCGGAATCCGCACTTTCTCCGTTGGCATTGACGGCCGACACTTTGTAGTAGTAGGTCGTGCCGGTGACCAGGCCGGAGTCGGCATGCCGGTTGGAAACGGGCCAGCCGCTCGTTACAGTGGAAACATTGGCGACGATCACTTCGCCGCCGCTGTTGGTCGAACGCTTTATATTGTAAGAAATTGCTCCAGGCGTTGTATTCCACGACAAACTCGCCTCTTCGCCACCGATGGCCGCAGCCACTCCGGTCGGCGCGGGCGGCACGGCGCCATTGCCTTCGATAATGGCCGCGCTCCAATAGGTGCTGTTGAAGACTACGTCGGGATAGTAAAAACCCCCTTGAACGCCCGTTTCGAGAAACCAATTATAAAAAATCGCCGGATCGGCCGTGTTGCTTTCCTGACCGGGTATCACCACAACTCCGTTGCCGAAGGCGGCGTTCCACTGTCCCGGATCGTTGCCCGCGCCCCCTTCATAGCATTGGAGGTAAATGTAATCGCAGTTGGTAATGCTATTTTTAAGGTCCACCCAAAAACTTTGGGCGGTGTAGGGGACCATAGTGAACTTATAGCCCAAGCCGCCGAGCATATTGGCAAAGCTGACGGAGGAATTGAGATCGTAGGTCTGTTCGTCGTCATCGTTGATCGCGTCAATTCCCGGCACTGCGTTCTTCAAAGCCTGAAAATTTTTATAGAGAATGCTGCCGGAACCTGTTCCCTGCGAATCGACCAGAGTCTCGATGTTGTCATAGCTGCTGTCCTGCCAGCCGCCAATGCACACCTCATAGCGGGTCACGGTCGTGGGCGGCGTCTTCAAGGTGGCAACGAGGGTGCCCCAGTTGGTTGGGCCGACATAGACGCCATTGGTGCAGGCCACGCCGCCGCCGATGAGCAGGGTGCCGTCGGCGTTGACGTGCATGGCGAAGGTAATCAGCGTGGTGAAGCCGGACGCTTTGTCAAACGACATGGAAGGAGCAGTGAACCGATAGTAGTCATTGCCGTCCGCGCCGTAGTTCATCGCGACGGTGGCAGAGGCGAGCTTTGGAGCGGCCCCGATCAGGAACAGGCCAAAAATGGCGTCAGCCAGCCGAAAAATCTCTCGTTTCATCATTGTCGATAACTTTCCTGCCTCACGGCATCCTTAATTTGAAAAAAGAGGCGGGCTGGGAGGCTTTGATCAGTATTGCGTTCGAAAAAGCGCCGGTGCCATCCGTCATGCCGGTTCTATTGGTTGTCCAGATAATCGGGTCTGAAAGGTTCGTCGTGACCAGCCAAGTGTATCCGTTGTTTGGCGTGCCGTTGGCGCCCGTCAGGATCAGGCGGCCATTTAGAATTCCAGGTGCTCCCAGCGTCGGCACTTTGAGCGCGACAGGCGTTGCGGTCAATTGCACGTTGTCAAAATCCGCCTGAATGGTTTGGCCGCCGGCAACGGACAGCACGATGGTCAAATTCCCGCTGACCGAAGATCCCGTGGTGAAACTTGCCGTATAATCCTGCCAGGTGTTCCGCGCCGACGGAAGCCCTCCGCCGCTGGCAAGGAGCGTGCCGGTGTTGTTGGCCCCATTGACCAGCGAAATGATTCCCGGGGAGTTGATACGATCGGATCGGGACCCGATAGCCACCGAAAGCGCATAGGTGGTGTTTGGCTGCAAGGCACCGATGTTCTGATAGATGCCGCCTGTGACGCCTGCATCGAACATATTGATGTAGCAGTACTGGTTTCCCGCAGCGGGGGCGGCCAGCGGATCGAAAACGGTGTAATCCGTACCGCCTGAATTCTGCGAGCCGATATCCGACGATCCGCCTTTATTAAATGCCGTCCAGCCTGAGGGAACGGTTGTCACGACACCCCCAACTGAAGCGGCATTCAGTTCAAAACTGAAATTCGTGACGGGGATCTGCATCCCCCCAACTGATATGGGCGCGACCGTTAATTGCACGTTGTCAAAATCCGCCTGAATGGTGGTTGCGTTGCCGATGACCGAGAGCAGGAGGGTCAAATCCCCGCTGACTGAAGAACCGGTGGTGAAGCTCACCGTATAGTCCTGCCAGGCTTTCTGCGCAGATGGAAGCCCTCCGCCGCTGGCCAAGACCGCGCCGGTCTGATCGGAGCCATTAACCAGCGCAATTATTCCGGGAGAATTAGTGCGATCTGCACGGGACCCAATCGCAACGGTCAGGGTGTAAAGGGTGTTGGCTTGCAACGCTCCGACGTCCTGATAAATGCCGCCCTGAACGCCGGAAACGAACATGTTAATATAACAAAACTGGTTTCCATCGGCGGGGGCGGCCAGCGGGTTGAAAACGGTGTAATCCGTGCCGCCGGCATTTTCCGAGCCGATATCAGAAGGGTCGGCCTCGTTAAATGCGGTCCAGCCGGTTGGAACCGTTGTTACCGTTCCCCCAATGGGCGCTTCATCCACTTCAAAGCTGAAGTTTTTGACGGCATGGGAATTGGTGGATGTGGCCGTGGCGATTGAATAGGGCGACGAGAACAGATAATTGCCAGAGCCGACAGCAAAGACGGCGGCGCCATTTGAAAGACCGACATAGGAGACACCGGGGGAATTGCTCGCAGGCACTCCGCTTTCGGTGATCGCGCCGCCATTGGTGGTGGGGACGTATATTTGGGCGGTTGTGTTGGGCGGAATCGCCACGGCCAGGTTGAAAGTGTTGCCGATATTGGTCCATGTGTTGGAAATGGGGCCGCAAATGGAATTGTAGCAGCCCTCCGCCCAAGTCAAACCACCGCCGGGCTGCGGATTGATGAGGACCTTTGCGAAGCCGGGGGCCAGTTGATTAACGCCAAGAATTCCCCGGTAGAACCACTCTGCGCAAGCACCAAAATTTGCGTGATTGAGGGAATTCATGCCGTCAAGACTGGAGTCTGCCGTGCCGTCGGCGTTGAGGCTGTCCCATAATTCCCAAATGGTGGTTGCCCCCATGTTCACCTCGTAACCCCAGGAGGGATAGTTCGTTTTTGCGAGCATTTGGTAGGCAAGGTCACTGCGGCCAATTCCGGCCAAGGCGGGCAGCAGGAGGTGGGTGGTGACCATGCCCGTGGACGGATTGCCGTTTTGAGTTTCAACCGCCTCGGCCAGCTTGTTTGTCACCAAGGCGGTCTGGGCCGGAGTGAGAAGATTAAACTCAAGCGCCAGCGCATAACCTCCTTCCGAACCGGACCCCACCGTGCCGTCGCCTGCAACAAAATTGGCCTGAAATGCTGAGCGGATGTTTGTGAAGAGGAGGCCGTATGTCGCCGCGTCTGAAGTGTTGCCGAGCGCCTGCGCCATTTCGGACACCATGCTGGCGCACCGGGCATAGAAAGCCGTCGAAATCAGGTTCAATGGAGTGGAATTATCAACCGCCACCCAGTCGCCGTAACCGTTTTGAGGGCCGATGAAACTAGTTGAATTGGCCGCGTAATAAGCCAGATGAGCCACCATGTTTGAATAGAATCGCTGGGCCGGGCGAAGGTCGCCGTAAGTTTGATAAAGGTAATAAGGAACAAACACGACCGAATCCTGCCAGCCAGCGCTAAATCCATCATCGCTCACCAAAGGCGCCTGATGTCCAAAATCGGACTGGGTCGCGCGGTTTTTGGTGTCAACAATATCCTGGCACCATTTGGCGAAGAAGCTTTCTGCCTGCAGGTTAAACATTCCAGTGCCCATGATTTCAATGCCGTCGCACCAGCCGGCCCGTTCATCCCGCTGCGGACAGTCGGTTGGCACGGCAAAATAGTTGTCACGCACAGACCAGAGCATATTCGAGTAGATGTGGTTAATTTGGTCGTTCGAGCATCGAAACGAGCCGGCGGTTGACAGGCTGGATTGAGCCGTTAGCGCGGTGATCGTGCCGGTCGTCGGAGGAGCGGCCAAGCCTTGCACCTCCACGTACTGAAAGCCGTGATAGGTGAACCGGGGCTCCCAAGTTTCGACTCCGCCGCCTTTGCAGATGTAAGTGTCCATCGCCAAAGCGAGGCGCAGGTTATCGCGGAATACGGTCCCATCCGGGTTGAGCCATTCTCCAAAACGCATGACGATCCGCCTGCCGGCCGGCTGATTGGTCACTTGCAGGCGGGCCCAGCCGGCGATGTTCTGCCCGAAATTGATCACATAAAGGCCGGGCTGTGGTTGAGTGATGGCCACCGGGAGAATGGCCTGGTTTGTTTGCACCGCCTCCGCGGGATAGGCCTGAATCGCGGGCGAGATTTGCGCGCCCGTAGTAACGGGTTTCCAAGAGGCGTTGCTGAATCCGGGGCTGTCCCATCCGGGAGTTTCCAGCCGGGCATCATAGGACTCACCCGCCTCGTTGTCGCATTGAAGTATCGGGCCGAAGCCGGCCTGCCATGAGGAATCGCTGGCAATGACTTGAGTATTATTGGTGTAATACAAATAAAGCTGTGCGAGCAGACGGGTGGTGTTGCCGTAAAAGTTCTGGCCGTCAAACGCGCAGTTGCCGCGATACCAGCCGTCGCCCAGAATCGCGCCAAGGGTGTTTGATCCCGGCTGGAGCAGGGAAGTTACATCGTAAGAAAAATAATAAAGCCGGGTGGCATAATCCGTCCATCCCGGAACAAAGCAGTCGTTGCCCACCTTCGCGCCGTTCAGGCGCGGTTCCACCAAACCCTGCCCGGTGACATAAAGGACGGCGCGCGGCGGCAATTGGGACAGCGTGAAGTCTTTTCTGACTTGAGTGGCGGCAAGGTAAGTCTTGGCAAAGTTGTTCCACGGCGCGATGCCATACGCTCCGAGCACCATCGCATTGGACCAACCTGTCGCACTAAAATTAGTTTGGTTCCAATTGCTGAAAAGCTGGTTGGCGGAGAGCCAGGTTCCGTCCGTTTGAAAACTGTTGGTTTGGCCGTTGGTGTAAGTCAAATCGAACGAACCGATCAATCCAGCGGGGTTCGGAGTGGTCCCGGTATTGGTCACGGCAACGGCGAGAACATTGGTGCCCGCGACCAGAAAAGGGGATATGTCCGCCTGGCCGTACTGCTGCCAATAGGCTGGGTTTTCTGCGGACAGCGCGATCTGTCCGTTGACATACAATGTGAACATGTTGTCCCCGGTCACCGTTGCGACCGCCTGGGCGATGGTCTGTCCGGCTGGCACGGTGAACGTCTTGCGAAACCAGCGCGTGGCCATCGGCGCGCTAACCGTCGGATTGCCTTCGGGATACCAAATCCAATGCGCATTGGAAAAAGTGGAGCCGGTATTCCAAGCGGGCCCGTCATCACGTCCGATCCATTGGGCCGTCCATTCGGACGTCGTCAGCAGGCCCATGGTCCATGAGGCGGAAGAGCTCCAAGCGGAGGGCTGGCCATTTTGGTCCCACACCCGCACATGCCAATAGCACGCCCGGCCCGATGTGAGCGCAGAACCAGCATAGGGAATCTGCATCGTCTGATTCGTCGCCACCTCGCCGGTGTCCCATAAATCTCCCTGGTTGTTGGTCAATATCTGTGATGAACTTGCCACCTGAATCTGATAGGCAGTTTGGTATTGCCCCCGGGCTCCCGCAACAATCGTCACCTCCTGCCAGCCCAACCTCGGAGTGGTCTCGCTGATGCCGATTGGGTTGACCCGCTCTTCGCACCGCAAATTAACCGGCTGCAAGGTTCCTTGCGTCTGTCCGAAGGCTGCCACCAGCGTAAACGCATAAACAGCCAGCGGCAGTTTTGGGATATGCCTGATCATTTTAGCTTTGATATTGGTTTGGTCATAAGTCGATGGCCCAAAACGATGTTTTGGCGCAGGCTGCTGTTTTTGGGTGGTTCTTAGTTAAGCCAAGGCCCGGGGATTTGAGGTCCCCGGGCTTCGCTGGCCATTGTCTCAAACTCAAGGCACTTGAAGCTGGAAGAAGCTGGATGCGGGCAAGCCTCTGATTGGAATTGCGTTTGAGAATGCACCGTTTGCGTCCAGAGTGCCGGTGCTGTTTGTCGTCCATGTGATTGGGGACGACAGGTTGGTTGTGGTTAGCAAGGTGTAACTGGAGTTCGCCTGGCCATTGGCGCCTGTCAGGATGAAGTTGCCGCCCGAAACAAAACCTCCGAGAACAGGCAAGGGCGTTTTAGTCAGCCGCACATTGTCAAAATTCGCCTGGTAGGTTGAGGCGCCGGCGACGGATAGTTCGATGGTGAGATCTCCGCTAACCGAACCTCCGGTGGTGAAGCTGACAGTATAGTCCTCCCATGTGTCGGATGTGAATGGAACTCCGGTGGTGCTCGCCAAAACCGTGCCGTTGTTATTGACGCCGTTGATGAGCGAGATAATGCCAGGGGAGCCCAGATTTCCGGGTGTGAAATCCTCGCGAAGCCCAATCGCGACCGTTAGCGTATAGATGGTGTTGGGCAGCAGCGGGCCGACATCCTGATAGATGCCGCCGGTCGGATCGCTGGGGCCTTCATTGATGGCGAAGAAGTAATTCCCGTCAGCCGTGGGCGCCAGCGGATCAGTAACAGAATAGCTGTTGCTAGCCACAGTGCTGAAGTTATGATCATTAAAGGCTGTCCACAATACCGGGACTACGAAATTGCCGCTGCCAGTGGTCCCATCCTCAAAGCTGAAGTTGTTGACGGTGATTGTGTTTGGAGCGCTGAACACGACCGCGGTGGAACTAAAGATGGAGCCGGCGGCATTGCTCACGCCGACATAATAACTGTTGCTGCCGGCGACCGCGTTGAACGAGTAGCTGGCATTGGTCGCGCCACCGACTGGGCCGTTCTGATTGAACCATTGATAGTATAACGGCAGAGAACCATCGGCTGTAACCGACAGGGTCACGGGCGCGCCAGTGGTTACTTCGGACCGGATTGGGTGGTTATCGACCAATAGCGTCGGAGGGATGGTGCCGATAAAGGGCTCTTTTATCAGACGCACATTGTCAAACTGGGCCTGGTAGGTTGAGGCGCCGGCAACGGACAGTTCAACGGTCAGATCTCCGCTGGCCGTAGCGCCATTGGTGAAGGTGACACTATAGTCCTGCCAGGTGTCGGGAGTGGACGGAACCCCGTTGGTGCTGGCCAAAAGAAGGCCGGTGTCATCCACTCCATTGATGAGCGAGATAATTCCCGGCGAGCCCAGATTTCCAGGTATGAAACTGGCCGGGAGTCCTATCGCGACTGTCAACGTATAAATAGTGTTCGGCAGCAATGGACCCACGTCTTGATAAATTCCGCCTGTCGGATCACTGGGGCCTTCGTTGATTGCGAAGAAGTCGTTTCCATCAGCCGTGGGGGCGAGAGGGTCGGTAACAGAATAGCCGTTGCTAGCCACGGTGCAGTAGTTATTATCGTTGAAGCTCGTCCACGACACCGGGAGGACGGTGAAACCGCTGCCAGTGGTCCCATTCTCAAAGCTGAAGTTATTGACAGTGACAAAGTTCGTGGCGCTAAACACGACCGCGGTGGAACTGATAATGGACCCGGCGGAGTTGCTCACGCTGACATAATAATTGTTACTACCGGCTACGGCGCTGAACGAGTAACTGGCGTTGGTCGCGCCGCTGATCGAGCCGTTCTGATTGAACCATTGGTAGTGCAACGGGAGGGTGCCGTCGGCAGTAACCGACAAGTTTACCGGCCCGCCCGTGGTTACTTCCGACCGGATCGGATGGTTGTCGAGCAACAGGGTCGGAGGGATGGGGCCAATCACTGGCGTCTTTGTCAGGCGCACATTATCGAAGTCCGCCTGAATGAGGTTCGGATCGCCGGCGACCGAGAGCACGACAGTCAAATCTCCAGTGGCCGCTATCCCGTTGGTGAATGTTATAGTATAGTCCTGCCAGGTGTCTTGCGTGGCCGGAAGTCCGCCGCCGGTGGCCAATACCAAACCGGTGTTATTGGTGCCGTTGACGAGTGAAATAATTCCGGGCGAGTTGATGCGATCCGCCCGGGAGCCAATCGCGACAGTCAGCGTATAAATGGTGTTGGTTTGCAAAGGACCCATATCCTGATAGATGCCACCGGTCACACCGGGACTGAACATGTTGATGAAGCAAAACTGATTGCCATCGGCCGGAGCGGCCAGCGGATCAAAAAAGGTGTAGTCGGTGCCGCCGGCGTTCTGTGAGCCAATATCGTCACCGTTCGCCTTATTGAATGGAAGCCAGCCGAGAGGAACGACCGTTGAAGCGGAGCCAGATGGAGCTACATTCAACTCGAAGCTCAAGTTACTGGCGGTTATTGCAGGCGTTACCACGGCGGAAAAGTTAGCCAAGCCGACAAACATCATGGCATTTTGGTCGAAGCCAGGGTAAAGGTCCAAGCTGTTCAACTGATTTAAAGTCACTGTGCCCAACGTGGTCGTGCCATTCACAATCGTGACTTGTGATCCGTTCCCTGCGAATGCGGAGTTGGTCCCAGTCGTATCCGTGAAGGTAAACGTCCAGTGATCGGCCAATGCAAAACCAGGCGTGTCCCAGCCATTGGGGGTGATGCTGCCGCCGTTTTGGAACAATTGTATGCCGCCATTATACCGTGTCAGAAAACCGAATTCACCGGCGCCACCCACCACGGGGAAACCATCGCTACTATTTCCTTTCAATGAAAACGCGCCCCAGTCGGTTGGATCACCGCCGTAGGGATTACCGTCGCTGTGAAAATACATGTCGAAACTGATGACCAGAGGGCCGGCTGCCGCCGCGGCCATGTCGGTTTTATTTTGCACACCCCCGGTGATCGCAAGGAGCAGATAATTGCTGTTGGTGGCTCCCCCGGGTTGGCCGACGAAGGTCCCGCCGTTACCGACCTGATGTTGGCCGCCGTTGGACCTGTAATCGGAGAGAATCTGGGTGCCAGTCTGACGACCGTTTCCAAGTTCAAAATTAGGATCGTTTGAATTGGCATCGACCGTAAAATCATCCGTGAGGAGAACTTGCGCGGATGCGGTGTGAATCATTACGGGCACAAAAGCTGCAAGGAGCAGGCGATACAATGTTTTTTTCATAGATGAGGAGTGCATTGCTGTTTGAGTTCTTTATTGCTGTTCAACCACGATAGCAAAAAAGAGCGGGGCTATCTATGCCCAAAAGCGGTAGTGGCAGTATCACCGAAATAGGGGATGGTCCGTCACGCGCTGTGAAACTTTGGGAAATGGAAGAAGGTAAAGCGATAAGAAGCTGGACGGCGCACACCGGCAACGTGCTTTCGGTTGCCCTACGGCCCTGCGGATTAAATCATTTCCTGCGTCGCACCCCAACGAACGGCAAATTTTCGAACTTCCGCACCGGATTGAAGCTTGAGTTTATCTCTTATATGACGGCGGTGGGTTTCAACCGTCTTGCCACTTATGCAGAGGCGCTGGCTAATTTCATCGGTGGGAAGCCCCTGACTCAACAGCCAGAAAACCTCAAACTCGCGATCAGAAATGGCGCTCAGCTTGCTTCGTTTAGTGTTCGAATGGTTCTTGGAAAGTGATCCCAGAATGTTCGCCGAAACGCGGTCGCTGATATAAAACTCGCCTTTTAAAACGCGTCGAATTGCCTCCAGCAATTTCTCACCGCCTTCGCTCTTCATGATGTAGCCACGAGCGCCTGCGCGCAGCACCCGCTCCGCGAATATGGTTTCATCATGCATGGATAGGACCAGCACCGGCAGCGTCGGATATTGCGTCTGCAAATCTTTGATAAACTCCAGACCGCTTTTGCCCGGCATGGTGATGTCAGTCAAAATCAGATCGGGTAATGGCGGTTTGAGTGCGGCGAGAGCCTGACGGACGTTGGTTGCTTCTTTATAAACCTGCAGATCCGGTTGGTGTTGGATCAACTGGCTCAAGCCGTACCGGGTCATGGTGTGGTCGTCCAAGATGAGGATTTTTCTCCTCATTTTGGCGGGCTGAACATTTTGGGTGACTTTCATTCGCCATCTCTTTCGATTTCGATCTGATGGCTTGCAGGCACGATGCATACCGCTGAGGTGCGCCCATTGGGTTCAAGTTGCACACTGGCGGAGCCGCCAATGATCCCGGCGCGGTATTGCATGAGGTGAAGTCCAATTCCCTTGCGCGCAAAGGCGTTCTTGGGAAGAGGAGTGCCATCATTCTTTACTGCTATAATTATTTTACTGTCACTGCCGGCGAGGCTGATGTCAATACGGCGCGCTTTTCCGTGTTTGATGGCATTGGTTACGGCTTCCTGCGCGATGCGAAACAGTTGAATGTTCGTGGTGTGGCTGAGCGATCGCACGGGCTTGCTGCATCGAAAATAGCATTCGATCTTATAAATCCGGCGGATGCTTTCAGCTAATGCACGCAAAGTATTCATCAGCCCATTCTCGGTCTCCAACCCGACGGGTGAAAGGCCGTGGGACAACTCGCGGGTCTTGAGGATGGTCTGCCGCACGAGCCGGGCAATTTCCCTGGCTCGGGCCGCATCGTTGCCGGATTGGGCCGCCAAATCACCGGCCAACGATTGGCTGAGGAATTCAATGCTGGTCAGTTGCTGGCCCAAATCGTCGTGCAACTCCCGTCCGAGTTCCCGTTGAATTCGCTCGCCGATGGTCAATATCTCCTTTTCCAACTCAACGCGCCGACTGATGTCCCACACAAACCAGCGGCTGTGTTTTAACGTTTTATTTACCCACAGCCCGTTGGCGTCGATGAGAACGTGCTTGATTTTCCCGTCCTTCTGACGGATGCGGGTCCGATAATCTTTCACCGTTGCCCCGGTGGCCAACCGATTAAGCAAGTTTGCGATGGCCTTTGGATCAGCGTGAAACTGTGCGATGGGCAGGCCCAAAGTTTCCTTTTTCGAGCGACCGAGTAGTCTTAATTCCGCCTGGTTGATTCTCTGAATGCGCCCATCCGGGCCAACCCAGAGAAGTCCCAAAGGCGAGCGACCGAAGAAGTCGGCCAACTCTTTTTCGCTCAGCAGCAAAGCTTCCACAGCCAGCTTGCGTTTGAGAGCGACATCAAAGGCGGTGAGGGCGAAGGAAATTTCATCGCTGACCATGGTAAGCAGGTTCACTTCCCCTTCATCAAAGAAACCGGCGCGCGGAGCGTAGAGAGTGATGGTGCCGATAACCTTGTCAGCAATCCGAATGGGGAAGGCAGCGCAATAATGCAATCCGAATTGTCGAGCCCGGGCATGCCAGGGAGCCATGCGCGCATCGTGATCAATGTCATCGCTGATGACGGCCCGGTTTTCCCGGATGGCCAGGCCAACGGGGCCGCTCCCCTCCGGCACCTTTCGCGCGACCACGCGAATGTCTTTGAGATAGCCCGTGACGCCAGCCTTGGCGACCGGCTGCACGATTCCGTTCGGCATGACAAAACCAACCCACGCCAGTTTGAAACCGCCTTTTTCCACGGCAACCCGGCAAATTTCGTCCAGCAACTTTTTCTGGTCGGGATTATGTACGATAGCATGGTCAACGCCGCCCAAAAAGGCCCGCACGCGGTTGAGTTGCACGACTCGTTCCTCGACCTGTTTGCGCTCGGTAATATCCTCGATCATGATCAGCGCGTGCGCTTTGCCCTGGAAGCTTATTCGGGTGGAGGAGAGGAGCATTATTACCGGTTGTAATTTGCCGTGACGCGACAACATTAGATTGGCTCTTACCCGTTGGTAATTGCGACCGGTCTTCACCGTGGCCCTGGCGATGGACAGAATGGTGCAGTTCCGGCAGTGCTGCCCGGATCCGCAGCCTTGTGGGTTTTGCAGGGCAAAGGCACAACCCAACACTTCACCCGGGCGCAGGGGGACTTGTTGGGACGTGGCGCTCCTGGCGAAGTTTTCTGCGAATTTGTTGGTCTTGTAAATCCTCCCGTCGGCATCCACGAGCAGCATGATTACCGGCGTGGTGTCATAAACCGCCGCCAGTTCTTTTTCGCTGGCGTGCAAGGCGAGTTGTAAACGGCGCAATTCCTCGTTCTGCCTCTCCAACTTGATTTGATGCGCCTTAAGTTCATGCCCCAGTTGGCGGACATCGCGGGTAGGTGCGGGCAAACGAGTTTCCGTTCCGGACAGGCTCCTGCCAGCCGGGCGTCCTGTCCCTTTCCGCGCGAATGCTTTCTTTGCGTCAACTCCATGCGCCATAAATTCTTCCCCTTATCGGCTCATCCCACCAACACCCCAGCCTGCACAAGTATTCGTTCCGGGAATTCCCTCGAATCCCTCTACGATCCAATTACAATACGATCAACGGAAGCTGTTTCTTGCAAACCATTCAACTCTATCGCCACCGAGAAAGCCATTTGCGCCAGGAACAACAAACCGTGTGCGACGGAATGCTATAATGGCGAAAGCTAAAATGCAAGTAGTTGAATTCCTTTATGGAGCGTCAGCATTTTGCTGACAGCGAATCAGCCTGAACACCAATATCTTTTTTCCCTGCTGTCCTTATGATCGTGCCTTATGAGTGCTGGCTGTCGTTAAACGATTATTCTATCTGAAAAGATGGTCGTGCATGAGGAAATGAAAGTCAGCACACAAGGCGATTATGGCGCGGTCAGGGTGCGGAATCGTTCAATGGTTCACTGAAAGGAAAACTGAAATGTGAGCCAAAGAGTGTAGCAAGGCAACCGCCCGTTCCCAACCAACGGGGGGTGCCAACAGATGCCAGCGGCAGTATGAATAAACCAGAGCAGAGATCAGAAACCATATCAATCCAACATTTATGAAGAATTCACGCGCTTATGTCGTGCTGTCAAGCGTCTTATTGACTGCGGTCCTGCCTTTGATTTTTACCACCCCATCCGCCAACGGCCAACCGGTCATCACAAGCCAGCCAAGCAGCGAAGCGGTGGACGCCGGCGGCACAGCCAGCTTTACGGTGGCGGCCACGGGAAGCGCGCCTCTAACGTATGAATGGATGCGGAACGGTCTTCCGGTCCCTCACGGCACCGATGCCACTTTGACACTGACCAATGTCTCCGACGCTTCGGCAGGCACATATAAAGTGACGGTGCAGAATGGAGGCGGCAGCACGAACAGCACGGCAGCCATCTTGACAATTCTTGACCCGCCAATAATTGTCGGCCAGCCGACGAGCTTGGTGCTGACGAACGGAAACTATGCCGACGGAGAGGGCGCCTTTTTTGAAGTGGGTGTTGACGGCCAAAATCTCAACTATCAATGGTTGAGCAATGGCGTCCCAATACCTGGGGAGACAGACAGCGTCTTGTACATGGACCCTGTGACTATTGGTGAGGCGGCAAGTTATTCGGTGACGATCACCAATACAGACGGGGGAACCAATAGCGCAATCGCCTTCCTGACCGTTGTTGAACAACAACTTACGACAAGCCAGCCCATTGGTGTTCCAATTAACACCTGCACCAACCTCACCTTCAGCGTGGTCACTCATGGGTCAGACCTTCCGCTCTCTTACCAGTGGTTCAAAAACGGCAATCCCGTTGGCACCAACTCAAGTTTTTCCGTTTCAGACGTGCAATTTGCGGATGCGGGATCCTACAGCGTAACGGTTTCTGACTCAATTGGTTCCAGCGCCACGACGATGGCCGTTCTCGCGGTTACCGATCCACCGCCTGTGGTCCTGACCACGAATATTACCATTCAATTGGATGCACACGGGAATGCGTCCATCACGCCGGCGCAAGTGAATAACGGCTCTTACGATAATTGTTCAATCGCCAGCATGAGCGTAACGCCAAGCAATTTCAGTTGCGGCAACGTGGGACCCAACGTCGTGACCCTCAGTGTCACGGACAACAGTAACCAAATATCATCCGCCACGGCAACGGTGACGGTGCAGGACGTGACGCCTCCCGTGGTTTTATTTCACACAATATCGGTGCAGTTGGATAACACGGGGAATTACACGTTGACGCCGACGGACATGAACAATATCGGAGCGGGATCAGCCGATGCTTGCGGCATCGCGAGCTACACGGTGACTCCAAGCAATTTCGCTTTCTGCGATGTGGGCGTCAAGTCGGTGACCCTCACTGTGACCGATGTCAATTCGAACAGCACTACGACTAATGGAACGATTACCATTCTCAGTCCGACGGGGCCCCCGGCGATTGTTGTGGTGGACACCAATTATGTCGGGACCTGTGCTGCGGTAACTTTCCCATTCACGGGCGGGAGCGGGACTTATTACATCGGCTACAACGCCTTTGCGGCCATCCAATCCGGTTTGAACGCTGTCGCAATCGGAGGCACGGTCAATGTGGCGGCTGGTTTATTTACCGAGAATTTGACAATGTCCAAACAGGTCCTTCTTGCGGGTGCGGGCAGTGGAAGTGATCCCAGTTCCGATACAATCGTGACCTCGGCGGCTGCCAATACTCCGGTGATAACGATTACCACTGGAGGAGCGAACGCCACTAATCGCCTCGTGGTTAGCGGCATGCGTGTGACCGGCGCAATTGGCGGTGATAATCCAGGGGCCGGCATTCAACTGGCTGCGTCCGGCGCATATTACACTTTCAGCAATGTCGTATCGACTACCAACGGTGGCGATGGTTTCGCGCAGGATCTTGGAAGTGGCGGGGACACCAACATCCTCGTGACGGGCTGCTCATTTTCCGGTAACGGCAGCGCCGGCTTTCGCGTGCCGACTGCGGGCAGCATCGACGGGCTAACGGTGATCAACAGCCATTTCGATGGAAATGTTTACGGCATGGAGGTTTACATGGGGAACGGTTCCGGATCGGTCTTTCAGAATGTGAGTGTGTCCAATTCGACATTCAATAACAACAGTTCAAAGGGCACTTATTTTGAAAAGCTTAATAACGCGAGCTTCTCGAGCATGACGATGACCAACAGCGGATATTCTGGCGCGAATGCGGTGGGCTTTAACATAAATTTGAAATATGGCGCCTATGCCAACATTTTGATCAGCAATTCTGACATTATCAATTGCGGCGATGGCGACCCCAGCAATGGCGGCGGCGTCGTTATTGAAGCGCGCGGCACCGGGAGCGACAGCAGCTACGCTTCAAGTCCTGCCACGCTTTCCGGCGTGACTCTCGTTGGTCTCAACGTGACTGGCAGTCTGGATGGCGTCCGTTTCGGGGAGCCGGGAAAGAACAATGTTGGCCCCACCGATGTGACCATTTACAGTTGCAATTTGGCCGGGAATTCCGGCAATGGCATTCATAACGATACGCAAACGCTCACCAGCGCGGCGAGCAATTGGTGGGGGAGTGTTTCCGGTCCGTCGGGCGCAGCCAACCCCTATGGTTTGGGAAGCGGACTCAATGGCCTCGTCAACTTTATTCCGTGGCTGGGAGACGGTACGGACACAAGCGCGAATATAGGCTTCCAGCCAAATCCCACGCCGACGGAGAATCCCCCAGCGCAGTTGGTCTTTGCCATCGAACCCGCTGGAGCGAACCTTGGCAGCCCGCTTTCAGTCCAACCTGTGGTGCAAATCGAGGATACTAACGGGAACGTGACCCCTTGGGCCGATCCCCTCGTCACCAATGCCCTAAATTATGATCCATTCGGTTTTCTCGCTGGAACGACTAATGAGGGGGCCATCCTCGGCGTGGCAACTTTCACGGACTTGACGGTCACGCTGGCGGGCGGCTCCAATCTGACCTTAACGGCGACTGCTCCCTATCTGCCGCCCGTCACGAGCTCACCCTTCAACGTGACCAATCCGGCGCCATCCGTTCTTAGTAATAATCCATTTTTCGTGCGCGCGGGTGTGGGCAGCTTTGTTCTTACGGTCAACGGCGCCAATTTTGTTTCTGACTCCGTCGTGTATTGGAATGGGGTGCCGCTGGTGACGACTTATGTCTCGCCGACGCAGTTGACGGCTGTTGTTCCAGGCAGCGACGTCGCGTTAACCAATTCATCGTCCATCACGGTAGGCAGCCCCGGACCGGGAGGCGGCGCCACCACAAATCTGACTTTCAGCGTGGAAACGACTGTTCCGCCGGTGACTTATGTTGACACGAATTACATCCGCCTGACGAATAACACTCTTGTCAATTGGCCTTACGACGGCAACCCGGGTCCCCATATCGTCGGTTACGACGCTTTTGCCGCCATCCAGGACGGCGCGAACGACGTGACTAATGGCGGCGTGGTGAAAGTGGCAGCGGGCATTTATGTTGAAGACTTGGTTATCAATCAGGCGTTGAACTTGCTGGGGCCGAACGCGGGCATCAACCCGAATACTGGAACGCGCGTGCCAGAAGCGGTGATTGAGCCGGCGACATCCGATGCTGATCCTTACGATGCCTCCTCTGTGAACGTGGTTTATGTAGCGACCAACCAGGTATGCATTGCGGGATTTACGGTGGATGGCGCCAATCCCAATCTGACCACCAACGGCATTCTTGTGGGGGCGAGTTATGTCAATGCCGCCGAGGGCATCGTTTCCTACGAAGGGGTGGGATCGATTTCCATCTCCAACAACATTTTGCGAAACACGGCCTACACCGGCGTGGATTTTTACAACTACTTCAACAACGCTGCAACTGCCACCAACTACATTCTCTCCAACCGATTCGATAACCTGGGCGCTTATGGTTTTGGCATTGGCGTCAACATCTACAATAACTTCTATGCGCAGATTTCTGGCAATGTGATGACTAATGTGGTGGTGGGGGTGCAGACCGGCAACTTTAATCTCCCCAATCCGGGGTCGACCCAAGGCACAATCAGCGACAACACGATTAGCACCACTGGGGTGGGAGTGTTTTTCAATTTGATGTATGAGCAGACATCGACCTTTGTCGTCAGCAACAACACGATCGATTTCAGTTATGCGTTTGGTTCATCCGAATGGGACGGGATGTTGATCGATTCTATCCAAAGCGCGGTAAGCGCCCAGTTCGTGAACAACACTATCGTGGGGACGACAACCAACGAAGCCACGATTGGCTATGCGACCGTCGGCTATAACGTGTGGAATACGCCCACTACCGGGGCTGTCACTATTGCCGGAGGATCGGTCAATAACGCCAACTATGGCGTTTGGGTCAACAATTATGACGGCTACGCCAGCCCGGGCGATTCGACCCACGCGACAATTACCGGACTGAGCATCACGGGCGCGTCCCTGGCAGGCGTGTTCGTGCAAGATGATCCGCACGCGGCCAATGGCTCTCTTGTCAGAGCCATCGTCACAAACAACACGGTGATCACTGGGTCCGGGGTCGGTGTGTTGGTGCAGGGGACACACGCCGGGGCGTCGGTGCTGAACAACGCCGCATCCATCACTGGCAACGGCGTCGGCGTTCAGGTGGACAGCGGAGTGGCGCTTCTGGAAACCAATGATTTGACTGGGAACACAGTGTCTGGCATTTCCGTGCTTGATCTCGGGATTGTGGACGCTGGCGATTGCGCAGGCCGCAATGCGACGGGACTGGGAACGGGCTCTGGAGTCAACGGTTCAAGCGCGGGGGGCAACAACCTTAGCGGCTATGGCTTTGACAACAGCGCCCCCTGGGCGATTTCGAACGCAAACAACAGCGCCAGCGCTCCCATCTATGCTGAGCAAGACGGCTTTGGAGCGGGACCGACAGATTCGATCGCCAAACTTATTTCTGACCCGGTGGGCGGCGTGATTTACAGCCAGAATCCGCTTTCGGCGACTGCGCCATCTGCGGTCACGGTGGAATGTGTCAGCTCGGTTCCTGCGGCGGCGACGAATCTGGCAGGCTTCATTTCCCAAGGCGGCACCGTTTCAGGCAACGCCGTCACCATATCGGCGGCGGACAGCCCGGCGATTGCTCCCGAAACGACTACCACCCGCACTTATACAATTAGCGACGGCTGTAGTTCGATCACACGCCAGCAAACAATCATTACTCACGAAACCAATTCGCCGGTGATTGGCTCTTGCCCGTCCAATTTCGTTTCGCCCACTTCGACAATTCATTACACCTTGCCTACGGCGAGCGACGACTGTGGCGCTCTCTTCGTTTTTGTCAGCGGCTACCCGGCATCCGGCTCTGTTTTGCCTTCGGGCGTCCATACTGTGACTTGCACGGCGACGAATTACGCAGGCTTGTCCAGTACCTGCTCTTTCCAAGTTGTCGTGCCGAATACCGCACTGACGGACGCGTATGTTGACGCTTCTTACGGGAGCCTTCCGGCGGGCACCGCAGTCGCCTGGCCCAATACCGGCGGCAGCGGCTCGCATAACGTCGGGCTGGACGCCTTCGCCACTGTTCAAGGTGGTGTGAATGCCGTCGAAAATGGCGGCACGGTGCATGTGGCGGCGGGCGCCTATGCCGAATCGGTGGCAGCGAATAAACCCGTTACGCTTTTGGGGGCAAACCATGGCGTCTCCGGCTGTGGGACGCGTGGCGCGGAAAGTGTTATCAACTGCGGAGTTGGCATTGCAATTGATATTCAGTCCGATGGCGTGACGGTGGATGGATTCGCCCTCGCGGGCGGCATTGGGTTGCGGGACATTGGGCATCAATCGGCAGTCGCACAAAATAACGCAATCACCGCTGCGGCGATGGGTGTGCAGTTGGAAAGCATCAGTCCGACAGCCTTGGCGGGTGTCACGGTTCAATCCAATTGCGTTGGTCTGACAAGCCAACTTGCGGGCGGCACTCCGACTATTGGCATGGGAGTTTTTGGCGTGGCTGGCACGGTTTCCCCGGTTCTCCTGGGCAACTCGATTAACGGCGCTTTTTACGGATATCTGCTCTATGCGCTTGATGCAGCGGAACCGACTTTGATCAAGGGCGGCAGTATCACTGGAGTGATGCAAGGTGTGGCGGTGGTCAACCTTAATCCGCTTACGTTAGCGGGCTTCCTGCCATCGGCTTTCGCTGTGGACAGCGTCGCGATGTCTGGATTTACTGGTAATTATTCGACCAATCCGGCGCTGACTAATATTAATTTTCAAGCCGGCGTGTATGTTTATACCGGAGGCACGAGTACGGCGGCTTCGATCAGCGGCTTGGTCTCGAATGTCGTGGTTTCCGGCACTGGCAAAATCACTCCGGACACTTCCGGTTTGTATTTTACGGACTTCTCAACCGCGTCCGGCGTCATGCAACGGATTACCGTGCAAGGATCGACGATCCAAAACAACCTTAACCGCGGCATCTTTGTCTCAGGCTCCGAAGCTGTACTGAATGTGACGCAATGCACCATCATCGGCAACGGTAGCGATCCTTATGTGATCGGTGGTAACCCTGGGTTTGGCATCATCGCCCGTAATCAGGCTCAGGCCACCGTCACGCAATGCTTCATTGCTAATCCGGCTGTTCAGACGAACAACCAGGTTTACGCTCTCTCCGCGGATGCAAACACCAATCCGCAAGGCCCAACCCTGACGGTCAGCAATTGCTCTATTGTCAACAATGGAAATGGCAGTCTGGCTGACCAGAGCGCCGGAACATTGAACGCTTCCGCCAACTGGTGGGGTGGCACTTCCGCCACAACGATTGCCGCTCTTATGAATGGCGTGGTTGATTTCACGCCTTATTTGGACAGCGGCACGGATACTGCACCCGGCACGGCGGGATTCCAGGGTGACTTTAGTACGCTGCACGTCACTGCCCTGGGTTCGCAGACCGGGTCTGGCGGACGTATCCAAGAGGGCATCAATGAGGTCGTGGGCGGGAAGGTGATTATCGAGGCGGGTTCGTATGTGGAAAACGTGCTTGCCAACAAAGCCAATCTGGAATTGGCCGGCGTTGGCCAGACGTTGGTGACCATTGTTCCCGCATTGTCCGCCCCCAATCCAAACGGCGGCGGGGGATCGCTTTATGCAGGCGTTAGCAGCATTATTCTTGTGCAAGCCAGCGGGGTCACCATCCACGACATGACTCTCGACGGCCACAATCCGGCCTTGACCAGCGGTGTGACTGGCGGCGGCGTGGACCTAGACGCCCGCAATGGCATCATCGAGGACTTCACCAGCGGAGTCTTCAACAACACTGTGGTGCATGACGTAACGGTGAATAACATCTATCTGCGCGGCATCTATGCCAGCAGCGGTGGTTCTGGATTCTTCTTTTACAACAACATCGTCCAGAACGTCCAAGCCGACGCTTCGTCGGTTGCCATGTTTAACGACGGCGGGTCGGGAATCATGTCGAACAATGTGGTTTCAGGCGCTAATGACGCTCTTTCAGCCAATTGGTCTAGCGGAACTTCTTTCCTGAACAATACCATCACCGGTTCGGGTAGCGGTGTGCATACCGACAACAGTGGCGGCCCGGATCTACTGTCCGGTAACAATGTATCCGCCATGCAGGCTGGTGCTTACGGAGTTTGGGTGTTTTCGCCTTACGGCAATATCGCGGTTTCCAGTAACATTATTAGTGGTTGCGCGGTGGGCTTGGCGTCTGCGGGCCAGGGGGCAGCCACGACTCCAGTCTTTTCCAATAACCAGATCAGCGCCGGCGCTGGCGTCGGAAGCTGTGGCGTTTACGAAACCACGTCACTCTTTGGCTATGGTTACTCTGACGTTTCCAGTTCGTTCCAAGGTAACACCGTTCAGGGGACCTCTTACGGTTTCTACCTTGAGGAAATCGGTGCCAGCAACTTGTCGGCCACCATCACTGCCAACAATATAGTCACAGGCAATCAATACGGCGTTTTTGTTATCGGTGCGCCGGCGTATGTCAAGATCGAGAACACCGATTTGCGGAACAACTCGGTTGCTGCCGTTGATGCCATCGGCGGAGCCACGCTGGACGCGGGAAATTGCGGTGCGGACATTACAGGTCTCGGCGCCAGCGCGGGTGGCAACAATTTGACCGGATACCTCACCGGCGCTGCCAAAGCTGTGGTGAACGCCAACACCGGTGGGTTGCCGGCGGTCTTGGCCTATCAGGACAGCTTAGGCGCGACTGCACTGCAACCGGCGATTACCGCTGCACTCTCGGGTAATGTATTGGCCAGCCAATCTGGCGGTTTGCTCGCGCTTCCTCCTGGTCCCGTGGCTGTGCCTTGCCTGAGTAGCGTGCCTGTCGGGGCAAATACAGTGGCAGCATTTCAAGGTTTAGCCGGCGTTCTTTCGGCCACCGCGGCAAGCGTTTCCTATCTCGACGGCCCGTTAAATCCAGGGCCTTACGAAGGTGCTATCGTTCGCACTTACCACCTTGCCGATGCGTGCGGACAGACTAACGCAGTGGCACAAACCATCACTGTACATGAGACGACCCCGCCGCAAATTACGCAATGCGCGCCTGCTCAAACGTTGGATGTGGGCGCTGAATGCAACACGAAGGTGCCGGACTTCACCACGAATGTTGTGGCGACGGATAATTGTTCGACCAATCCGTTGATTATCACGCAAAGCCCATTGGCGGGGACGACAGTGAGCCTTGGCCGCTACACAATTAACATCACCGTCCAAAATCAGGGAAGCAATCAGGCTACCTGCTCTACCACTTTGACAGTGACCAACACCAACCCGTCGCCAGGGGCCACTTTTGTGGATGCGGCGTATACCGGATTGGCGTCGGGCACGGTGGTGACCTGGCCCTATGCTGGTGGCGTGGGAACGCACTACATCGGCTGCGATGCGTTTGCGAGCGTTCAAACTGGCGTCAACCAGGTGGCAACCAACGGTACGGTGAGTGTGGCGCCGGGGACATATCCGGAAGTTGTCGTCGTAAATCATTCGCTGACGCTCTCCGGCGCTCAAGCTGGTCATAACGCGAACACTCGCTTCGGCGCATTTACCGTGGGAACTAATGGACCGAAGGCCAATCCATCAGTCGAGAGCATTATCACCGCCGCAACGACGGCTCCAGCGAGCGCAGTAAATGATTCAATTCATGTAATGGCTGATAATGTTACCATCGATGGATTCGTGTTGGACGGCAACAACCCAGCTTTAAGTCAGAGTGGTGCGGCTGGTGTTGGCGGTATCAACACGGATTCGCGGCGGGCCATCGAAACTGAAGATGCAAGCGGCAATTTGTTTTCTGTAAACCGCGCTTCAGTCTTAAACAATATTATCCAGAATTACGCTCAACGTGGCGTCGAACTCGCCAACCCGTCTGATACCTCGCCGGCGACATCAGGCAGTGTCGTTGCTGGAAATGTGATCGAAAACTTCGGAGGTGACGGCATACTGCTGGCCTATAATGCTTACGCGGATGTCATATCGAACACTGTTGTCATGGCCGTGGGTGGCGAAGCTGGAATCTGGCTGCAGGATTTCCCCAACAACGGTGGCTCGGCAAAAACGCTCAATTGGTCTTCCAATACAGTAACGGTTTGCCATGATGCCTTTGCCGGCATTTGGGCAAACTTGTTCTATGCGTCGAGTGCAACGATCAACATCAACAGTAACACCATCAATGCTGCTATTGGGGTGACAGGGGAAGACGACCTCACTTACGGCATCTACCTTACGAGTCTGCAAAATGGCACAACAGCCAATCTTGGCGACAACGTTGTCGGTGTTTCGGGCGGGCAGTTTGCTCGCGGCATCGCCTTGTGGAACCTGCCGACCACCAGCACAACAACAATCGCCGGTGGCACGGTTAGTAATGCACTCATCGGTGTATCGTCTAGTTACGATGATGAGAATTTTGGCGGAGCGGGTGCCAGTTTCGCGGCCAATTTGAGTGGAACAGCCATCGGCGGAACTGGCATTGGAGTGTTGGTGGATGCCACCGATTCCGGATTGTATACGATTCAAATGCAAGTTTCGGGCAACACGTCGGTCCGGTTTTGTACAACGGGAATTTCAGTTCTCGGCACTAAAGCGTCAGCCAGCATCCATGACAATACAGGCTCGATCACCGGAAATGCCGTGGGCGTCCAAGTGGACACCGGCGTGGCATTATTGCAAAACAACGACCTGACCGGCAATACATTGGCCGGGATTTTACTGACCAATGGGGCGACGGTAGACGCGGGCAACTGCACTGGCGTGAATGTGACGGGGCTGGGCCTCAGCACTGGCGGCAATAATCTCAGCGGTTATGGGTTTGACACCAATGCGCCCTGGGCCATTGACAATCAGAATTCCAGTGCCACTCCCGCTGTGCTGGCTGAAAACGACAACTTTGGCGCGGGGGCGGGAGACCGGATTCCGGCCGCGTTTTATGATCCGAACAGTGCCATCGTTTATTCGCAGAATCCGGCGGTGCTGGTGGCGCCGACCAACCTGACGCTGGTGTGCGCGTCATCGGTGCCTGCGGGGGCCACCACTCTGGGGGGTCTTTATGGGCAAGGCGGGTCTTACTCCGCGAGTGGGGCGAATGTCGGCTATTCTGACAATGCGACCCTGACCGGCAGTGGTGTTATTCTTCGCACCTACGCGGTGACTAACGCGTGCGGAATAGTGAGCACAGCGGGGCAGACAATAACGGTCAGCGACACGATAGCGCCGACCTTTAGCGTGGTGCCGACGAATGTAACGTATGTGGCGGATTTGGGGCAGTGCAGCAAGAGCAACGTGACGTGGGTGGTGAACGCGACGGACAACTGCGCCATCTTGAGCGTGGTTTCGAGTCCGACCAATGGATCGACCTTTAACAAGGGGACAACGACGGTGACGACCGTGGCGACGGACACCAGCGGCAATACGGCGACCAACACGTTTACGGTCACCGTAATCGACACGCAACCGCCAGTCGTGACGGTCTGGCCGAGCAATCAGACGTTGGACGTGACTGGGCAGTGTGAGGCGGCTGTCCCAGACTTGACGTTACAAATTCAGGCGACGGACAATTGCGACACACCGGTGTACACGCAAAGTCCGGCGGCGGGAACGCTGGTCAGTCTTGGAGTGACCAATGTGCTGGTGACGATAAGCGACTCCAGTTCCAATTTTGTATCGACGAATGTGACACTGACGGTAGTGGACACCAACGGGACGCCGGCCACCTTTGTGGATGCAGCCTACTCTGGGTTGCCGTCGGGTACGGTAGTGACTTGGCCGTTCACGAACGGCACAGGGCAGCACTACATCGGCTGCGATGCGTTTGCGACCGTTCAGGCTGGTATCAATCGCGTGGCTACCAACGGCACGGTGAATGTGGCTGCGGGATCTTATGCCGAATATGTGTTGATCAGCAAATCCCTGTCTCTTTTGGGTCCGAATGCGGGAGTTAACCCAAACGCCGACGCCAGAAGCGGCGAGGCGATGTTAGTTGAACCAGGGGATGATCCGGAGAATGACATTCTGATTACAGTGTCAAATACGACTGGCGTGATTATTAACGGATTCACCATAAACGGCGACAACACTCCGTCTATTCCCGGGCAGATTAATGCGTCTGAAGGTATCTATATAGAGAACTCCGCCGGGCTTAACATCGCCAATAACATTCTGACGAACTTTGCAATCGCAGGCGTGGACTCCGATGGCAGCCACGGGGTTAACACCAACATCAATGTCACGCAGAATCAAGTGCTCAATGTGCCTGGCGTGACTGGCATCGGTTACGGCTACGGCATACTCTTTGAAAATAATGCCTATGGAACGATTTCAACCAACGTCATTATCGGGGCGCGCCGAGGCATCCAGGTGGATAGTAACCTGACCGGTCCTTCCAACAGCGTAAGCATTGTGAGTAATTCAGTGGACGCCACTCAAATCGGTGTTTGGATTAATAATTCCTTCCAGAACACCGCCGCCAATGTATCCGTTCAAAACAACACTATCACCTCGACCGCTGCTTCAACGGTACTTATGTCCAACCCGAATTACTCCGGCATCTTCTTGTCGTCTCTTTGGACAAATGACGGGGCCGTTACAGTGTCAAACAACAATATTTCGGGTCAATTTAATTACGGCATCCTGGTCTGGAACAATTCATTGGGTGTTACACTGCAAGGAGATTTCATCAACGCCAGCAACATGCAGGTCGGTGTTCTCGAACAGACTGTCAATTATTACGGCTCCATTTTCACTGGCGGGCAGGGATTGCTTTCGCTTCAGGGATTAACGATTGTCGGAGCGCCTGTTGGTGTGTGGGTCGAAGATAACGGCAACGGCGGCAGTTATCCTTTCGTCGAAGCGGCCATTGCAGGAAGCACTATTACAGGGCCCGGGAGCGGGACAGGCATCGAAGTCAGCGGGCCCTTGGCTCTCGCTGTGGTCCAGGCTAATTCCAATCCGATCACCGGTTTTGCTATCGCTGTTCAAGTGGACGCTGCCAAGGCTCTTTTGGAGAACAACGATCTGACCGGCAATACATTGGCCGGGATTTTGCTGACCAATGGGGCGACGGTGGACGCGGGCAACTGCACTGGCGTGAATGTGACGGGGCTGGGCCTCAGCACCGGCGGCAATAATCTCAGCGGTTATGGGTTTGACACCAATGCGCCCTGGGCCATTGACAATCAGAATTCCAGTGCCACTCCCGCTGTGCTGGCTGAAAACGACA